>OGFK01000070.1_pt1 | contig 104636 bp, 140 predicted proteins | sample 1570931 | NCBI WGS metagenome assembly OGFK01 (sample SAMEA2581935, study PRJEB24529) | metagenome | biome: Human gut stool | place: China | collected 2011
GCAGCTCACTCGTAATGAGCAGGTCGTCCGTTCGAATCGGATCAGTAGCTCCAAAAGTCCTACGAATTATCGCTATATTTTGCGAAATTCGTAGGACTTTTTCTTATTTACAAAGCGCCCGAAAAAATTTTTTGTAACACTTTTTGCAACATGGTCTTGTCGGCAACATTTTCTAATGGTCTGCATCGAGTTTTTGCCTGATAGATTCCTTCACTAAAATTTTGTGCAATTTTCACAGTTTTCTTCTTGCACTTTTGGTGGTACAATAAGTATGGAATTCTATTGAGATTTCGGGAGGAGCCGTATGGCTGAAAAGAGCATCGAACTGGATAGTGTGGAGATCGCGGCGGCGGTTTTTGGAAACTGTGACCGCAACATCCGCCTGTTGGAGAAAGAGTTTTCCGTCACAGCTGTCTGCCGCGGCACAATGCTTCGCCTGTCGGGTGAAAGCGCCAATGTTGCCGCTGCGGCACGTGCCATTGAGGGGATGCTCCTTCTGATCGAGAATCATACCCCGCTGGAAGAGCAGACCGTGCGTTACTGCTTGAGCCTTGCACATGACGGCGAGGAAAAGCGTGTCAAAGAGCTGACGGAGGATTTCGTGACCGTCACCGTAAAGGGGCGTCCGATCCGCCCCAAAACGCTGGGGCAGAAGGAATACCTCAACGCCATCCGCAAGAATGCAGTGACCTTTGGCGTCGGCCCGGCGGGTACGGGTAAAACGTATCTGGCCGTTGCAATGGCCGTCAAAGCCTTTAAGGCAAAAGACGTCTCGCGCATCGTCCTGACCCGCCCGGCGGTGGAAGCAGGGGAGAAGCTTGGTTTTCTGCCGGGAGACCTGCAGCAGAAGGTAGACCCTTATCTGCGTCCGCTCTACGACGGCCTGTTCGATATGCTGGGGGCCGAAACGTACGAGCGTCTGGTGGAAAAGCAAATCATCGAGGTCGCGCCGCTCGCATACATGCGCGGACGCACTCTGGACGACTCGTTCATCATTCTGGACGAAGCGCAGAATACCACCCCCGAACAGATGAAGATGTTTCTGACCCGTATGGGTGTAGGTTCCAAAGTGGTCGTGACCGGCGATGTGACACAGATCGACCTGCCCGACCGTACCCGCAGCGGTCTTGTGGACGCGCTGCAGATCCTGAAAAATGTGGACGGCATCGCACAATGCTACTTTACCGAAAAGGATGTTGTGCGTCATCGTCTGGTCCAGGAGATCATCAAAGCATACGAAGCCGCCGCGCACCCCGCCAAGCGCTGAGAGCCATAACGCTTTCAAAAAGGCAGCATAAAAAGAAAGGAGCGGACTGTTATGTCCAATAAAGTTTTGATCACCAATTCCCAGAAGGCTGTGAAGGTCCCGTCGGGCCTCCGCATCCTGATCCGCCGTGCCTGCAATGCCGTGCTGGAATATGAACATTTCGATGACCCTGCTGAGATCAGCGTGACCTTCGTTGACAATGCTTCCATTGCGGAGCTGAACAACCAGTATCGCAACAAACCCATGCCCACGGACGTTCTGAGCTTTCCTCTGGGCGAAAACGGCGTGTACGATGTCGATGAGAACAACGGCTGCAAGATGCTGGGCGATATCGTCATCAGCATGGAGCGCGCACAGGAACAGGCCACGCTCTACGGTCATCCGCTGCAGCGCGAAGTCGCCTTTCTGACGGTGCACTCGATGCTGCATCTGCTGGGCTATGACCACGAGAACGGCGGTCTGGAAGCCATGCGGATGCGCGAGAAGGAAGAGGCCGTGCTGACCCAGCTCGGTCTGCCCCGCACGGTCAGCTACACGGAATAACACAGAAGCCTTGGAAGGGATAGGAGTTCTATTTTGAAAAACGCAGCCCCAATGCAGCAGCATTATGAGACCTCTTCGGTCTTTGTGGCCGTCATCGGCCGGCCGAACGTCGGCAAATCCAGCCTGACAAATCGTCTGGTCGGTGAGAAGGTAGCCATCGTCACCTCCAAACCCCAGACGACCCGCACCCGCATCACCGGTGTGGTGACGCGCGGGCCGTTGCAGTATGTCCTGCTCGATACGCCGGGCGTACACAAGGCACACAACAAACTGGGCAAACGGATGGACAAGACGGCCAGTGATTCCATCGCGGACGTCGATGTTTCCATGATGCTGTTTGAGCCGTACGGTGCACTCAATGAGCCGGAAATGGTCCTGGTGGACGCTCTGCGCAGCAGCGGCGGCCCGGCCATTGCCGTCATCAACAAGACCGACCTCGTCAAAGACCCGGCGGACCTTGAAGCCCGCAAGGCAGAGCTGAAGGCGCTCGGTGTCTTTGATGCCATCTATACCGTCAGCGTCCGCGCCGATGACCGCTGCGAGGAGCTGTTTGATGCGCTGAGCCAGTATGCGGTAGAAGGCCCTCACTATTTTGACGATGACGCCTACACGGACATGCCCGAAAAAGAGCTGGTCGCTGAGGTCATCCGCGAAAAGGCGCTGCTGTTCATGCGGGACGAGATCCCGCACGGCATCGCTGTCGTGGTGGAGCGCTTCAAAGAGCGTCCCGGCACCGACCTTGTGGACATCGACGTCAACATTTACTGCGAACGGGAGAGCCACAAGGGCATGGTCATCGGCAAGGGCGGCGCGATGCTGAAGAAGATCGCCAGCGCGGCCCGTGCAGACTGCGAGGAGTTCCTCGGCTGCCGTGTCAACCTGCAGTGCTGGGTCAAAGTCAAAGCCGACTGGCGTGACAATGAGTTTTTGCTGAACAACTTTGGCTTCAAGCAGAACCCGAACAATCGCTGAGCCTGCGCCGCGATTCGGACAGATTTTCCACGGGTGGTGCGCTAGGATTAAGGCAACACTATCATGGGCGGCATCTGCCGCGCAGAAAGGGGAGGCCTATGGACGCTGACGCACGCTGGCAGGCATTTGCCTGCACCGGAAACATCCTCCGCTACCTGGATTACAGGCAGCAGAACGCGGAACAGCCTGCTGTTCCGGCAGGAGAAGATACTGATGGATACGATCGTAACGATGGGGCTCGTCCTGCGGGAGACCCGGTACAAAGAGGCTGACCGGATCCTGACCATCCTGACACCGGAGCTTGGTGTGATCTCGGCTTCGGCGCCGAACAGCCTGCGGCTGAAGAGTAAATTATTCAGCGCCTGCGGGCTTTTTTGTTACTCGGAATTTGTCCTTGTTCCGGGGCGGAATATGTACACGGTCCGGGAGGCTTCGGTCAACACCATTTTCCACGGAGTTTCTTCCTCCATCGAGGGGATGGGGCTTGCCATGTATCTGGATGAGATGGCGGTCTCGCTCTCGCCGACCGGCACCGAAGCGGGCAAGGAGCTTCGGCTTCTGCTCAACTGCCTGTACATGATCAGCCGCCAGAAAGCAGATCTGCGCGTCATCAAGGCGGTATTCGAGCTGCGCACCATGAGCGAGTGCGGCTTTTTGCCGCAGCTTGCCTGCTGCAATGTGTGCGGAAAGTATGACGATGCGTCGTTTTATCTTGACCCACAGGAGGGCTATCTGCTCTGCCCGGATTGTGCGCAGAAGGCAGGGAAGCCGTGCAACCTGGACGCCGGTGCGCTGTATGCATTGCGGCACATCTGCCTCGTAGAGGACAAGAAAATATTTGCATTCAAGATCTCGGTCGGCAGTCTGGCCAAGCTGTCGGCGGTGGCAGAGCAATACGCGCTGACCCACCTCGACAAGCCGCTGAAGAGTTATTCATTTCTGAAATCCGTTCTGCCCTGACCGAACAAATTCTAAAGGGATCATTACTATGGAAACTGCTCGGAGCTGATACAAGTCAAAAACATTTTAACTACGTTTTATTTTTCGAAAAAAGGCTCAATAAAAGGTCGTGAAAATGAAGTAATTCGTACAGTAATTCTATTTCTGGAGTCGTGTCGCTAGAATGAACCTAATATGGATTTTTAATTGATTTTTTCGATTTCGTCGCGCATCCAATCAAGGTCACGTTTTGTATATGTCTTTTCGGTGATATCCTGAATATGATGCCCAACTAGGATCTTGATTGCGTATTCATCTACTTTAGCTTTCTTGGCAGCAGTGACAAATCTTACACGTGCATCGTGAGGACGATGTTCCGGATTCAAACCAAGTTCTTTCACAATCGCTTGCAGCCCGGTCAGGTAGGTATCGTAGTTCATCTGGATTACCCTTGTTGTGTTGCGAAAGTGCTGCGTGATGAGATATTCACTGTTGTTGTTTACCGATTCAAGATAGCGTTTTTCAACAAGCGGATAAATCCGAGAGTGAATCGGAACAATGCGGTTTTTGCCATCCTTTGTTTTCATCCCACCTTGAAAACTCTTCTTTTCGAGATCAACATTACATGTTTTCAGATTCAGAAGTTCTTGTGGCCGCCATCCCGAATAGCATTGAATCAACACAACGTCGACAAATGGAAGATCAATATTTTTCCACAGAAGGTCTATTTCTTCATCTGTATAGGTAAGGTGTTCTTTGTGGACGACTGGTGCCTCGATATTGAGCGAAAACGTCCGCGCACAGTTTTTATCTACCAGCTCGTTTGCCATTGCATAATCAAACAGCTGGTCGAACGTTGATTTCATCTTGCTTCGCGTATTGTTAGATGCTGCACGTTCTTTTCCATGAATTGTTCGATGGGCTGTCATGATGACCTTCTTGAGATCGCAGGCACGGACACTTCGAATTGGCATGGCGTGAAGTTCTTCGGCGTATGCCCAAACGGAATTATATTGCCGGAGGGCCTGTGGAGAAGCGTTTCTTGTTCGTTCCTCATACCAATGCGCGTATAGTTCATCCATCGTGACAAGATTGGAAAGATCGAACGGATTTCTGTGATATTCGACAAGTGCTTGATACGCTTCATTATAAGTCGCAAAATAGGCTACTGGCTGAAGTGGCTTGACAATTGGACGGCCTTCTGGCGATTTTCCGACGGTGACCATTACACGAAATGGACGCCTAAGACGCGCATTTTGAATCTCTGTGATCTGGCCAAATCCATTTGGAAGCCGCATATGCTTTTGCGATGTTTTTGTATACACCGGTTTTTGTCGTGCTTTTAGCGGGTATCCACAGTGAGGGCATGCAACGGCCTGGTCGCTCACCTTCTTGTGGCATTCGGGGCATGGTTTTAACATAGGTACCTCCTTACAATTTTATAGAATACCGCAAATCAAAATGGAAAGCTCGAAAAAAAATCGGGCTTTTTATTTTTGAAAAGCTATTCTAGGTTAAACGATGGATATTTGATTGTCAATCCTTTGAGGGTAAAAAGAAAAAATACATCACGCAGACGACCACTTTGTCAGGTAATATCCTTTTGAACCTAAGATGCAGAAAAATGCTCTTAGAATAAGTAAAAAGGAGTAACGTAAAAATGGACAAAGCGAAGTTAAAATTGGGGTCTGTGCCGGTGCGTGTTGCTGCGAGGGTCTATGGACGGGATCCGGCATGGGTACGCGCTGGCATTATTGCAGGCTGGCTGCCGATCGGCCAGGCAACACGAAACGGACACACTGTGACAGACATCCGGCAGATGGACTCGAAGTATGGTCGGATCAGCTATTATATTTCGCCGAAGCTCCTCTATGAACAGACCGGCTACGAATGGAGGGGCGAGAAATGAAAGGAGAACGGGCCAAACTTTCGAAGAAAAACCCCTATTATATTCCGGCAGAACGGTACTACGAGCTCAAGCACTTCTGCCGCCAGTACGATGACTGGAAAAAAGCACTCAACTACATCGACGGATGGCAGCTTTCACCCAGTGATATTTCGGGAATCCTCAAAGGTGACCCTCCGGAAAGCCAGACGGAGCGCCAGGCGCTTGCACGAGTCTATTACTCAAGCCATATTGATATTCTGGAAGGGTGCATGCGGCAATTCGATTCAGCGGTCGGGCCGTACTTATTAAGAGGGGTCACGGAGGGACTTGGCTACGATGCGCTGCGGGCAAATGGGTGCCCCTGCTGTAGGGAACTGTACTACGAATATTACCGTTATTTTTTCTGGCTTCTCAGCAAAGAACGCGGATGACGCGAAAAATTCAGGCTCCTTTATGGACGAAAGTTCACGAAAATTTGATTATGTAAAGGAAATTTTATTATGTTTGAGGCAAAAAAGACCGTTATGTACATTGACGTGAAGGGTGTTGACGATATGACTGATCGTAGCACACTTATGGAAGAAATCATCCGCAGAAACTGCGATGTTGATCCGCGAATCATCAATTCGCTGGTGAACAAGCTGGGAAGCTGTGGTGATAAGGATCATAAGAAATGCGAGTATCAGCTCAGGCTCGAAAACTATGACCTGCGCGGCATTGCACGAGACTTTGAGCTGCTGAAGAAAGCAGGAATCATCGAGCATGTAACCAAACCGACGAACTACATCGTTTGCTAAAGGCGAGAGCCGTGGAGAAATCTGCGGCTCTTTCTTTTTATCTGGACGCGAAAAATACAGCCGCCTTTATGAGAAAGGTGGTATGAAAAATGTTTAACTTGATTATCTGGATTTTGATCGTTGTGATTCTGGTCAGGCTGGCAAAGCTGATCGGAGCAAAGACAAACGAGGTGAAAAGCAGAACAAAGAAGAAGCACTGATCAAATTGGAGCTTGTGGAAACACAGGCTCTTATTTTTTACGCAGGCGCGAAAAATTCAGCTCCTATTATGGAAGAAATAAACCAATTATAGGAGGAAACTACTATGCTGAAGAATATTGTGAATGGTTTTGAGGAAATGATGAATTCGATCCTGAAGGCATTTGACGAGTCGATGAGCGACCCGTATGCTGGCTGGAACGAAGGAGAAGAACTCCTCATGCTGAATGATGTTCGGTGTGGTATCCGCTGATGGATTCTACCGGAAAACGGGCGTATGGAAACATACGCTCTTTTCTTTTTACATAGAATTTTTCTAACCTAGCATAGAATGTTGCGAAATAACGCGAAAAAATCGGTTTCTTTTATGGAAGAGATGTCTTCCGGAATTCGAAAGGAGATTGATATTATGAGCAAGACGAATAAGAGAAAGTACGACAGAGGATATGTCGATGCGACGGACAAACTGCGCGTGTTTATCGAAAGCCGGAGCAAAGTGATGTTTGTGGAACATGACTACGCTACGAGTGAGACAGCACGAGCAGCTTACAATGTTGCGATCGACCGTATCCGCTGCCGTGGAATGGTTCGAGTAATTGTATCGAATGGCGAACTCTTTATGATTCGCAAAGACATCTAAGGCGTGAGAGCTTACGAGAAATCGTAGGCTCTTTTATTTTTTCATCACGCAGACGACCGTAAACACAGGTATAGTGGTACAAAGGAGATTTCAAAATGAACGCTGAACTTGGTATGATCTTTGCTGTCCTGATCTTTGGGATGGGGCTTCTGATCGGCGTGGCCATCGGTTTCCAGCTGAGCGAGAGCCAGAACGATGTTGGAGACCTTGTGATCGCACCGGGAGACGAGGACGCACCGAATTACATGTTTCTGGACCTGGACACGACGCCGGATGACATCCGGGGACGGGACCATGTGCTGTTGAACGTCCGGAGCATCTCGGCGCGAGAAAAACATTCTGCTTAATGGAGGAAACTCTAATTTACTTTGTAAAGGAGAAAATCAATGGAATCTTACGAAAACAAAGAATTGCTGATGGAAGCGGCGAAGCAATCGCTGGCGAAACTCAAAGACCTGGAACCGGGTACGGACGAGTACAATTCGGCGGCAAACACGGCACTGAAGCTGTACGACATGCAGCTCAAGGGCGAGGCGCAGGAGAGCGACCAAAACCTGAAAACGGATGACGAGAGGCGAAAAGAGCAGGAAGTCATCAATGATCAGGAGAAGGCTGCGAAGGCGCGTCACCTTGAGATCGCAAAGTTGGGGATGCAGGCATTGACGTTTGTCGGCACGATTGGGATGACCGTATACTGGTCGATCTGCGAGGCTGGCGGTGTGACGCAGCTTTCCGGAGCAATGCGTGAAGGTTTACACGAGATCAAGAGAGGCTTTACAGACAGAAGGTAAAGGAGGAACCGAGGAGGGTCTGTGACGAAAGTCGCAGGCTCTCTTTATTTTTTATGCGATATCATGAAGTGCCGCCCAATGAATGGACGAGTTATTACGGGAGCGTTTACCGGTGCAATCATCCGGTGTATCGTGTGTGTACCCTTTACAAGGAAGGTGCGAGGGGGCTATGTGTGATCCAGCAGCGATTCAACGAGAAGACAAAATCGACCTACTGGAGTGCCATCGACCCATGGCTGACCGACAAGATCTATCTGCGGCGGGGATTCAGAGAATATTTCGACAGCCATGCCGGGCGCAGAAATCAAAATGGAGAATATCCGACCGTGACCGTACGCCAGATCATGTGGGCATTGCGAATGAAGCCCATCAAGCGGGAACGGTGGGAGACTGTATTTGACAGGAGTTTGATTTGAGCACATGTAAAGAATCGTAGGCTCTTTATTTTTATAGTCCCATTTGGTATAATAAGATAGGGAGGTGTTTTAGGATGCCTGTATTATGTATGTTCTACGGAATTATTGTCCGGATGTATCGAGAAATGGGTGGTAAACATAATATGCCGCACATCCACGCTGAGTATTCTGGGCAAGAAGTTGTTGTTGCATTGGACGGAACTGTTCTCGAAGGAAAGATCCCGCGCAGTCAGATGAAACTCTTGGATGCATGGATGGAGATCCATAAAGACGATCTAGCGGCGAACTGGAAGCTGTTGAGCAACGGCGAACAGTTTTTCCGCATTGATCCCCTGAAGTAAGGAGCGTGATTTTAGATGCTGCAACCAAGACTGACAAAAGTTGAGCCGATTGCTCAGATGAAATTACGACTGTACTATGAAACCGGAGAAGTAAGACTGTTCGATGTTGCTCCCTATGCTACAGGTTCTTGGTACAGCATGCTACAAAATGATGGATATTTCAACAGAGTGGAACTATTGCCTGACGGAAGCGGTATCGAATGGCCAGAAGGTCAGGATGTCGCACCCCACGAGCTATATGAGAATAGCATCGAAATAAAGAGAACAGCTTGATATTTTGCGAAAGAGCTTACGAGAAATCGTAGGCTCTTTTCTTTTTGCCATAACGCGAAAAATTCAGCTCCTATTATGGAAACGAGAATTTCTGTGTTTACATGAAAGGAGAAACTATTATGCTGAGACACAAAATGACGATCGTTGTAAAGGCTATTGCTGGCGGAAGCAACAGTGGGAGCATTCTGAAGGAGGTAATCCATCGGAACAGCAAAATGAATCGGGAGGAAATTGACCGAAAGATGCATTGGCTTGGTTCCTGTGGAGGACCTAACGGAGTGCGATCAAACTGGGAAGCTGAAGTTGACATGATAGACTTTGCAGGTATGGTGCGTGATTTTGAACTGTTGAAACTGGTAGGCGCAATTGGAAGCGTAAAGGTAAAACAGAGAGATAGAGATATCGTTTGATAAGGCAAGAGCTTACGAGAAATCGTAGGCTCTTTTCTTTTGTCCAAACGCGAAAAATTCTCCGTGCTTTATGGGACAAAGGCCCAGAAAAAAGGAGAAGTAATATGAAAGAATCTATTTTTAAGAAAATTTGGAATTATTCGATTACGGTTGGGCAGATGATCATGACAGCAATAGCAATGGCAATTGTAACGCTTATTGTATGGTTGTTGTGTCGGGCATTCCGGCCGTCGAAAGACTGATATTTCACGATAGACCGGTTATACACAACTTGAGTTGGGTCGTCCCGGAGAAGAGCTGATGCGAAAACATGGGCTCTTTCTTTTTTCAGACGCGAAAATTTCAGCTTCTATTATGGAGGTAAGAGGGCTTACATTGAAAGGAGAAAAACTATGATGAAAGCTATTAAGAACTTTATGAACAAACCTTGGACTTGGGGTACTTATTTTAAGTGCTGCGGAGTTGGCATGGGATTGTCGTTGGCAATCCTGGGCACATTTGCAGCATGGGCAAAGTGGAACGAGAAGAAGGCATTGAAAGAGATGCAAGAGAGCAATCAGGAAGAGGACAATATCTGAAAGATCACGCCCTCTTATCTTTTTCAGACGCGAAAATTTCAGATGCCTTTATGGAGGAGATAGCTCAATTGGTAGAGCGCCACTTTCGGGTGGAGGTTATGGGTTCGAGGCCCATTCTCTTTTTCATTTTTATATTTTTGGAGGTACTACATCATGGAGGACATTATGCACATCCGGTCTGCATTTCTGCGTGGGCTTATTTCGGACGCGGTTCGGAATGCGATCCGTAAGCAGGGATATGACGGCGTGAACGTCGATCTCAATGATATTTCTGCCGGATACAGCGAGAACGAGAAAAAAGTTCACGTGCATCTGGATATCGACGCTGAGATGAGCAAGAAGGATCTTGTGGATATTCTGAGGAGTATCGACATACTGTGACGCGAAAATTTCTCGATGCTTTATGAGATGATTAGTCTCAGAATTATATTTTTGGAGGTACAAAACTATGAAGAAATTGATTGGAGCAATTGCGGGTTGCGTTGCAGCTTATTATGTGATTGACGTACTCGCCGCAGTAAGTATGGCGTGCGCATGGGGCGATTTGGTAGAATACGGCCACATGCAGGCGGCACATGAACTGGACGATACGTTTCACAAAAGGTATTGCAAGCGCAACCTGAAGGTATTTGATTCGACAAGGGAAGCACTTTTGGAGAAAATGAAGAGAAAGTAACTAATCGAAATGGAGCTTACGAGAAATCGTAGGCTCTTTATTTTTTCAAAATGGAGGTTGAACATCATGAAAACACTGGACGACATTATTCAAAGCTGCACGGACCAGGCAACGAAAAGTGAACTTCAGGCGCTCAAAGAACGCCTTGAGCAGATCTATTCCAAGGTGGAAAACGCGGAGGACTGCATGAGCATGTGTGCGGACGCAGATATTTACGAAAACTATTTGTCCGCATCCAATCGACTTTATGAACTTCTCTACGGTGAAATCATTTTGTGATGGGAGGTCAGACAATGAAACTGACAAAAACATGCGCGAGATTCTTGCGCAAGCATGGCGGGACTATTCTGGCAGTGGCGGCGTCCGTGGGCGTCGTGGCGACGGCCATCGAGACCGGGCGGGCAACCACGAAGGCAAAGCATCTGCTCGAAGTGGATGAAGCGCTGCGAAAATACAACGAAGATGAGCAGGGCATTGTGGAGGAGCCACCGACAAAGAAACAAATCGCTCTGATATGCTGGAAAGCATACGTCCCGGCTGCAATTCTGGGCGGCGGCACCATTGCGTGTATTCTGAGCTCCAATGCGCTGAACAAAAAGCAGATTGCAAGCCTGACTGCGGCCTACATGGCGCTGGGAAGGACGTATCAGACCTACCGGCAGAAGGTGATTGAGAACATCGGGCTGGAAAAAGAAGCAGAAATTCAGGAGCAGATCAGCGAAGAAAAGCTGCCTGAAGTTCGTGACAAGATGGCAGAGGAAAAACTGCTCTGCTACGAGCCTATCTCAAAAAGATATTTCCATGCCACAGAGGTGGAATTGACAGATGCGTTCTACCATATGAACCGCGACTTTGCATTGGATGGCGAGGCATCCATGAACAGCCTTTATAATTACCTCGGACTGGATTATCTGCCGGAAGGGGACACAACTGGTTGGTCGATGGATTATCTGGCAAATGAATGGGAATATTACTGGATCGACTTCCGGTATTACAAGCAGACAACAGACGACGGCCTTGAAGTCTACTACGTGGATGCATTCCAGCCGCCCATCGAGAATTATACCAACTATGATCCCTATGCGGATTACTGCGAGAAAAAAGGAGAATGAATATGAATAAGATCAACTGGTGGAAGGTGGCATCCGTGGCAATGATGGCTGCAAGTGCTATTCTGGGCTTCGGGCATGACCTTATCGAGGACCAGCGCAGCGAAGAGGAACTGCAAGACATGGTGCAGGAAGAAGTGCGCCGTCAGCTTGCGAAAAAGAACTTGTAAACGCGAAAAATACAGTCTCCCTTATGGAAGAGAAACCCAAACTGACAAATAAAGGAGATTGATATTTATGTACGATCATGACTATTATGCAAAGATGGACAAGGCAATGGTACGCGTACTGAAGGCAGTTGTACGTTCAGTGGGATACGGCTTTACAGGGCTGTATCACTATCTGAAGAAGCAGCCGACCAGACTGTACGAATATATCCGTTACCGGATTCAACTGGAGCGTGATGATCAGCGTGAAACAGAAATCCGCTTCGAGAATTTGAAGCAGAATGGACACATCTGAAAAAGGCGAGAGCTTACGAGAAATCGTAGGCTCTTTCTTTTTATATTTTACGGAGGTACGAACATGAACCTGAAAACATTTGCAAAGGCTGCGCGGAGAAGCGTGAGCCGGAACGCATCCAAGATCCTGGGCGGACTGGCCATTACCGGCGGCATCACGTCCGTTTATTTTGCAGTGACGGCCACCCCGAAGGCCATGATCCTGCTGGATGAGAAAAAGAAGGAACTGGGTGTCGAAAAGCTCGATGCAAAGACCATCATCAAGACAGCAGGCCCGGTTTATATTCCGACGGCGGTGAGCATGGGCCTGAGCGCTGCATGCACCATTGGGGCCATCCATGTGGATGAACGCCGGAATGCAGCACTGGCAGCGGCTTGCACACTGTCGGAATCTGCGCTGAAGACCTACCAGGACAAGGTCGTGGAGACCATTGGTAAGGAAAAAGAGCAGGAGATCCGAGAAGCAGTGAGCCTTGAGAAAATGGCAAAATGCCCGGAGCCGGAGCATATTCCGGTGGCCAAAGGGCTGAAAAAGGATGATATTTCCTATGACCAGCGGGTCAAATGCTGGGAGAGCTTGTCCGGGAATTATATCTGGACGAGCAAGAACGCACTGGAACGCGCCCTGAACGGTGCAAACAAGCAGCTGCTCAGTGACTTCCGGGTGACCGAAAACGACCTGTTCGACTATCTGGGCATGGAGCACAACCGGAACGGAGATCTGCTCGGCTGGGATACCGAAACGACGCTGGAGATCGAGACGTTCTATGCTTCGAAGCTGGATGAGGACGGGATGCCCTGTCTGGTGCTCGATTATGCGACGCCGCCGAAGTGGCTGGGGTATTGATATTTTCGACATCCCGCGGCCAGACGCGAAAAATTCATCTTCCTTTATGGAGGTAATACTCCGACATTATGAACTTTAATAAAAGAGAGGTAACAAAAATGGACGAAATGAAGAACATGAACGAGACTACTATGGAGAACGAGACTTCTGTTGAGCTCGTTCCGGAGGAGAGCGTTGAGATGATCAACACGGAGCAGTCTTCGAATTCTGGTTCGAACTTTGGACTCATTGTTGGCGCTGTGGGCGTTGGCGCAGCCGTATTGTACGGTCTGCACAAGAAGCACAAGGCCAAGAAGGAGGCAAAGGATGAGCAGAAGCCGAAGAAGGCAAAGAAGAAGATCCATCTGCGCAATCCACTGGTGATCACGGAAGAAGTTCCTGAAGAGGAAACCGTTGATGAGGACATCGAGGAAACTTCTGAGGAAAAGTAATGTTTAATGAAGCGAGAGCTTACGAGAAATCGTAGGCTCTTACTTTTTTTATTTTTGAAAGGGGTAGACTATGGCACAAGTAGATATGCCGAAGTCCAGCATTGGCCAGAAGCCGGAGCAGCCGAAGAAAAAGTTTGAGAAGGTTGTCAAGGGTAAGGTGACCGTCAAGGAACAGAACGACATTCAGAAGATCGCAAATGATTTTCTGGCGGAAGACCTCAAAACGGTGAAAGACCGCATCGTGATGGAGTATCTGGTCCCGATGGTCAAAAACGGCCTGTGGAGCATCTTCAACTCGGCGATCAGCATTGCACTCTGGGGCGAAGACCGCTCCCGCGGGAGTTCGGGTGGATATTCCGGCTCTGCATCCCAGCGGAACAGTTATGACCGCTATTATTCGGGCAGTCAGAACGGACGGCCGGGGAATCCGAACCCGCCGATGCGCCGGAGTTTGCAGAACCTCGACTTCGAACGCCGTGGCGATGTGGATGATCTTTTGAACCAGATGTACAACGCCCTCCGCGACTACAAGCAGGTGACCGTGGGCGACCTGTGGGACCTGATGGGCGTTTCCAACGAACCGACAGACTACAACTACGGCTGGTATATGCTGGATCAGGCATACATCAAGGGGATTCCGGGCGGCTTCCGTCTGGTTCTGCCGAAGCCCGTACCGCTGCACTGATAGAAAGGATTGATATTTATGAAGTTCCTGAAAAGCATCAAAAAAGACGAGATCATGGCCACTGTGACCCGCACGGCATCCAAGTACGGCTATAAGCTGAAGAAGGCGAGCCCGACCATCATGATCGCGGGCGCTGCCATCGGCGGCGTAACTGCGACGGTTCTGGCCTGCAAGGCGACCATCAAGGCGCAGGATATTCTCGCTGAACACAATGCAGCGGTAGAGAGCATTCACGCCGCGAAAGACCAGATCAAAAACGGTGAGCTCCAGCCGGACGAAGGCGAGAGCTACACCGAGAAGGAGTTCAAGAAGGACATCACCACGGCATACATCCAGACCGGCCTGAAGTTGGCCAAGGTCTACGCGCCTGCGGTCGGCCTTGGTGCAGCTTCGCTGGGCTGCATGTTCGGCTCGCACCACATTATGAGCAAGCGAAATGCAAGCCTGACGGCGGCTTATATCGCGCTGGATCAGGCATTCAGCGAATACAAGACCCGCGTGGGAGACCGCTTTGGCAGCCGTGTGCAGGAGGAACTGGAGCACAACATCAAAGCCGTGGAGATCGAGAGCAAGAACACCAACGAGCAGGGCGTTGAGGAGGCCATCAAGGAGTACAAGGACGTCGCCATGGCACACACCAGCCCCTACACCTGCATCTTTGACGAGACGGTGGACACCTGGCAGCCGGACAATATGCTGAACCGGAATTACCTGTTCCTGATGGAGCAGGCTGCGAACAAGCGTCTGCGCACGCAGGGGCATCTGTTCTTGAACGACGTTCTGAGCAGCATCGGCACCCACGGCGGTGTGACCATGAAGACGCCCGAAGGCCAGATCGTGGGCTGGATCTATGACCCGAACGATCCGACCCGGCAGAACCATGTGGATTTTGGCGTCACCAGCTACGTGGAGGGCGACGACGCTCTGAACAGCTTCATCAGCGGCGGTGAACGCTCGGTGATGCTGCGGTTCAACTGCGACGGCCCGATCATCGACAAGATCTGAGACTGATATTTTGGAGGAATACGCTATGACCAGATTCGTGAAAAGACTTTCTTACGTTTTTGCTGCCATGGCCGGAGTCTGTTTCGTATCCGGTCTGGCGGTTCTTTCGGAGTGAGGGTGTTATGGACAGTTTGGAAAATATGTTTCTGTTTCTGGACTATCTGACCGATACCAAACGCAAGCGCCATGTCGTGGGAGGCATTCTGATGAGTGTCTCCCTTTTCTTTGGCGGTTTGGCTTTTACCATGATGAGCATCAAAGGAGAAGACGATGAACAAGACCATTCGTGACGTGTTGATATTTGCAGCGGGCTTTGTGGGCGGCGCCTACTTTATGCACAGGATGCTCCTGAAAAAGTATCAGGAGTACGCTGACCATCAGATCGAGGATGTCCGCGAGCACTACCAGCAGAAAGAGGCTGAGATGGACCAGACGATCGAAGAAAAGGCGACGCAGAAGAGCTTTGAGCAGCTGGCCGGGAAGTACCGCACCGAGTCGGACCCGGAAGCCATTGCCACCTGTGAGCCAATCGAGATTATCGAGCCGGACCACTTTGGCGAAAACGATGATTACGAGACGAGTTTCCTGACCTATTACGCGGACGGCGCACTGGTTTTCGATGGCGAATCGAAATCGGTGGACGAGGATGATATTCCGACGCTCATCGGTACGGAGGCGCTGAAGCACATTGGTGAGTTTGCGCCGAGCATGATCCATGTGCGGAACAACAACTATCACAAGGACTATGAGATCCTTCAGGCTCAGCAGTGCTGGGCAAACGTCTTATCGGAGGAAGATGAATGACTTTTTCGAAGCTGACAGAGCAGTATTATGACTGGCTCTATAAGATTGTCTGCGGGGAATGGGAGCCGCGAAACCTGTCGTTTCACCGGCTGCTGATGTTCCTCTACAACCGCAGATTCATCCCGGCATGCGAGATGGACGTCTGCCGGGCAACGGATGGAAGCAACCTGCGTTACCGATTTGCAACGGAGAATGATATTCCGTATGCGAAGATCGATGCGGCATTCGGCGGTGAGCCATGCAGTATGCTGGAAATGATGGTGGGCCTCGCGCTCCGTGTGGAGGAACACATCATGGAAGATGTGACGGCTGGCAACCGCGTGGGCCAGTGGTTCTGGAACATGGTGGTCAGCCTGGGCCTTGCTGCGATGGACGACAGCCGCTTCAGCGAGGATCGGGCTGAATTTATTCTGGACCGATTCGACAGTAGAGACTACCAGCCGAACGGTGCAGGCGGACTCTTTACACTTTCCCATCCGACCGAAGATATGCGCCAGATTGATATTTGGTATCAGCTGATGGCATATCTGAATGAGAACGAGTTTTGATGACATATGAATCAAAAATCTGCATCCCTATGGAAGGATTCGTTGAGAAGATACTCGACGATTCCCATGTGATGCTGCGAATCACGGCGTGTCGAGACGAGAATAACATTGGTCGGCTGATTCTGGCTGACCCGAATTACTGGAGGAAAATTGACAATGGAACTGACTGATATTTTGATCGACCTGAGCAACAGCAAGGCTGCGCTGGAGGTGGCCAACCACACCATCCGCCGCCTGAACGGCAAGTGCATGCGCAAGAATCTGGTCATCATCGGGCTGGCATGGCTCAGCATGAAGGCCTGCACGATGCTGGGGGAGAGTGAAAAGAAGCGCAAGGAAGCAGAGGAGCGCGCACGGAACGCTGAGACGCGTCTCTTTGAAGAGCAGCGGCCGACGAATGACGAGTGCTGCGACGGTAATGCCAGCATCGACAAAAAAGAAGTCTGACACAGACCTCGTAGAAAGGAGGAAGTCAGTTGCCAATGATTGATTTCCTGATGATCGCAACGCGGATGGGAAAACGCAATACGATCGAAATTTACCCGAAATTCATCATCAAGAAATCCAAAGATTTGATGATTCGGGGTTCTGATTTCTATGCGATCTGGTTGGAAGAGCGCGGTTTATGGAGCACGGAGGAGCAGGATGCGCTGCAGCTGATCGACCGGGAGCTTGATATTTATGTGCAGGAGCACAAGCAGCTGCTCAACGACAGCTATCGGGTGCTCCATATGTGGGATGCGGAGTCCGGCATGATCGACAACTGGCACCGATACTGCCAGCGGCAGATGCGGGACAACTATCACACCCTCGACGACACATTGATATTTGCAAACACCCCGGTCAAAAAGGACAGCTATGCGTCCAAGCGTCTGCCGTATCCGTTGGAAAAGGGGAGCATCAGCGCCTACGACGAGCTCGTGGGCACGTTATATTCTCCGGAAGAGCGCCAAAAGATCGAATGGGCCATTGGTGCCATCGTCAATGGCGACTCGAAAAAGATCCAGAAGTTCCTTGTGCTGTACGGTCCGCCCGGCAGCGGCAAATCTACGGTGTTGAACATCGTAGAGAAGCTGTTCGAGGGGTACTGCGGCACCTTCGACTCGAAGGCGCTGGGATCATCTTCAAATGCGTTTGCACTGGAAGCGTTCAAATCGAACCCGCTGATCGCAATCCAGCACGACGGCGACCTGTCACATATCGAGGACAATACCCGGCTGAACTCGCTCGTTTCCCACGAGACGATGATGGTGAATGAGAAATTCCGGAGCGCTTATGCAAACCAGTTTAAGTGCTTCCTGTTTCTCGGCACCAACAAGCCAGTCAAGATCACCGATGCGAAATCGGGCCTGATCCGACGGCTCATTGACGTGAATCCGAGCGGGGAAAAGATACCGGCAAAGAAATACCTCGACCTGGTGGGCAAGGTAGACTTTGAGCTTGGCGGGATCGCCTTCCACTGCAAGGAAGTGTACGAGAAGAACAAACGTTTGTACGACGATTATATTCCGACTCGTATGATGGGTGCATCCAATGATTTCTACAACTTCATGCTGGATTCCTATTATATTTTCAAGAAGGAAAACGGTGTCTCCCTGAAACGGGCATGGGCAATGTACAACGAATACAATACGGCTGCAAACGTGCCATATCCGTATTCGCGCCGTGCCTTCCGGGAAGAACTGATGAACTACTTCGAGGATTACAAGGAGCGGGAAACCGACGTGAACGGCGAGCGGGTGCGCAGCTATTACAGCGGTTTCAAGGCGGACAAATTCAAGGAATTTGCGGATACCTCCCAGGGGGAGTCTGCGAAAAATGACCCCCCGCCTTCATCCTGGATTGACTTCAAAGAGCAGCATTCTCTCTTCAATGATATTTGCAAGGATTGCCTGGCCCAGTATGCGAACGAAAATGGCACGCCCCTGCAAAAGTGGGAGAATGTCAGGACCAGGCTGGGCGGACTGGACACATCAAGACTGCACTATGTGAAAGTCCCGGAGAACCACATTGTGATCGACTTTGATATTCCAGGGCCAGACGGGAAAAAGAGCTTTGAGCGAAACCTCGAAGCGGCATCCAAATGGCCCAGAACCTACGCGGAGCTGAGCAAATCGGGTGCGGGAATCCACCTACATTATATTTATACCGGCGATGCGGCCAAACTGAGCCGGATCTATGACGAGAACATCGAGGTGAAGGTGTTCACGGGAAAGTCCTCGCTCCGGAGAAAACTGTCGAAATGCAATGATATTCCAATTGCAAACATCAGCAGCGGCTTACCATTGAAGGGAGAAAAAATGGTTGACACAAAGCAGATTCAGGATGAGCGGCATCTGCGTGTTCTCATCAAGAAAGCACTCGCCAAGGAAATCAGCCCCTACACCAAGCCCAGCGTGGACTTCATTGCGCACATCGTGGAGGAAGCGTATGAAGGAAACGTGACGTATGACATCGATGACATGCGGAATGTGATCCTTGCCTTCGCGGCCAACAGCACCAACCAGGCAGACGCATGCCTCAAAATCATATCGAAAATGCACTTTAAGTCGAAGGATGACATCGAGCGCAACGCTCCGACCGGAGAGGAAAAGCCCATGATATTTTTCGACTGCGAGGTGTTTCCGAACCTACTGCTCGTGAACTGGAAGTTTGCCAAGCAGGATAAAGTCTACCGGATGATCAACCCCACCCCGGCGGAGATCGAAGGTCTAACAAAGTATCGGCTGGTTGGGTTCAATAACCGCAAGTACGACAACCATATTCTCTGGGCACGGATGCTGGGAATGTCCAATGAGCAGATCTATGCCCTGTCCAATCAAATCGTCAACCAGCATACGGGCTTCTTTGGCGAGGCGTACAACCTCTCGTACACTGATATTTACGACTTCTCGTCGAAAAAGCAGAGCTTGAAGAAGTTCGAAATCGAACTGGGCATCCACCATCAGGAGTTGGGACTTCCATGGGATCAACCGGTGCCCAAGAGTCTTTGGGACAAAGTTGCGGAGTATTGCGACAACGACGTTCTGGCAACGGAAGCGCTGTTCTATTCGAAAGACCGGCAGGCGGACTTCATTGCGCGTGAGATTCTGGCAGACCTTGCCGGAATGACAGTCAACGACACGACCAACAGCCTAACCGCCCGAATTATATTTGGGCGGGAGAAGCATCCGAAGCTGGTCTACACCGACCTGGCAACAGGTAAATCGGATTCGGTGGTGGAAGTTGAGCCTGATATTTTGACGGATCAGAGCATCATCAATGCGTTTCCCGGTTACGAATGGGTACGCGGTGATGACGGAAAGATGCACAACATGTTCCGCGGCACCGACCTCGGCATGGGCGGCTATGTGTATGCCGAGCCGGGGATGTACCACAACATCGCTCTGCTGGACGTAGCATCCATGCATCCGCATTCGGCAGTGGCCATGAATTACTTTGGCGAGTACACCAAGCAGTTCAGCGACTTGATGGACGTGCGTATTCATGTAAAGCATGGTGAGTACGACAAGGCCAAGAAGCTGTTCGGAGGAAAACTTGCGAAGTATCTGGATGACCCTGGCCAGGCAAAAGCCTTGACACAGGCGCTGAAGATCGCCATCAACATGGTGTACGGGATGACCAGCGCGACCTTTGACAACCCGTTCCGCAACCCCAAGAACGTCAACAACATTGTGGCGCTTCGAGGGGCTTTATTCATGCGCACGTTGCAGGACGAGGTGCAGCAGCGTGGTTTCACCGTGGCACACATCAAGACGGATTCCATCAAAATCCCGGATGCCACGCCTGAAATCATCGACTTCTGCATGAACTTTGCGAAAAAGTACGGGTACACGTTTGAACACGAGGCTACCTATGAAAAGATGTGCCTGGTGAACAACGCCGTTTATATTGCAAAGTATCTCGATGCGGATACGGCAAAAGCGCAGTACGGTTATATTCCCGAAAAGAACGAGAAGAAAGGCGGAAAATGGACTGCCACCGGTACACAGTTCCAGGTGCCGTATGTCTTCAAGACGCTCTTCTCGAAGGAACCCATCGAGTTTCCTGACCTCTGCGAGACCAAAACTGTGTCGAAGGGTGCCATCTATCTGGATAAAAATGAGGACCTGCCCGAAGGCGAACACAATTATATTTTTGTGGGACGTGTCGGTCAGTTCTGCCCCATTATTCCGGGAAAGGGTGGTGCTCTGCTGCTGCGGGAAGCGGGCCTGAGTGATACCGGTGAACGGAAATATGCTTCTGTGACCGGAGCAAAGGATTACCGTTGGCTGGAAAGCGAGGCGGTCTATTCACTCCACATGGAGGACGATATCGACAAGGCATACTTCGACAAGGAAGTCAATGAAGCTGTCGATGAGATCTCCAAATACGGCGACTTCGAATGGTTCGCCGCAGATGATTCTGGGACTCCTCCCTGGAATGATATTCAGGATGAAGCTGCAAGAAATTTTGAAGTGAGGTGATATTTTATGTGTCATGGAAGTTTGTATGACCCCTATGGCCATCATATCGGGTTTGTCAATAACTTTTACACTAAACTGGGTTCTGTTCAAATGAATATTGAGCTGGAAGACGGAAGAACGTTCCAGTTCAATCCGGGTGATCTTCTGCGTGACCGTCAGGGTGACTGGCGTATTCGGAAGCGGGAAGGGTCGGTGCTCGATTCTATGCGTTATATGCACTGGGCTGACTGTGTGATGGAAGAGGCAGCCAAAAAGAAGGAGGAAACCAATATGACTGCACCAAGTATCAAGAATGTGATCTTCAATCCCCCAGCAACCATTGTGTTCTGGACGGATGGTAGCAAAACCGTTGTGAAGTGCAATGTAAAGGATGGGTTTGACCCTGAGAAGGGACTGACCATGGCTATTGCGAAGCGCTGCGCCAGCAACAGCGATGATTTCTACAAGGAAATCAAGACATGGATTGAGAAGAGCGAGTATAAGTGCCCAAGCACTGTTGTTTCGCCGGATCGATCCGCAAATCAGGATGTACTGAAAGAGTATGTTTTCAAGGCCAATAAGGCTTTGAAAGACTTTATCGCTGCCTCAGCAAACGGTAACAGCGTGACCATGCTTCTTAAAATGGCAGCGCTTACTGCCAATCTGGAAATTCTCGAAGAGAAAGTCAATAAGTAAAAATAGGAGACTGATATTTATGTACACTAAGCGTCAGAAAGTCAATATTGACGATACACGTTTCATCTATGCCACCAATTTCTCTGGTGATCCCAGCCGCGACCGCTTTGGCTCGGACAAGCGCCGCGTCAATGTGGTCATTCCTACGCAGGAACTGGCCGATCAGTTGGTGGCTCTCGGTGTGAAGGTACGGCAGACTAAGCCGAATCCTGAGCGTACCTACGACGAGCCGTTCGTTCCGACCTACTTCGTGCCGGTGACGATCAACATGGAGTCCAAGTGGCCGCCGCACGTGTACTGGATCACTACCACCGGCAAGCGTCTGCTCTGTGACATTGATACGATCAGCCAGCTTGATTTCATTCGGGTCAAGAATGTCTGCGTTCAGGCCAATCTCGTGGAGAAGCGCAACACTCCGGGCGAGTACAGCCTGTATGCCGACGTTATGTATGTCGAGCAGGATGCAGATGCCGATCCGTATGCAGAACGGTATGCGCGCTATGCTGCACCGGAAGCAGACATGGCCGAGCCGAGCGACCCGAACGACATGCCGTTCTAAGGGAGGCGCGTATGAAGAAACTGTTTATTAGCGTTCCTATGCGCAACCGCACGGAATACGATATCAAGGCATCGATGGAGCAGATGCACCGGATTGCAGAAGCAGTCTTTGGCGAAGAGCTGGAGGTGATTCCGACTTATTTTGAGGATGATCCTCCGGAGAACACCAATATGGCGATTTGGTATCTCGGTGAGAGCATCAAGAAACTGTCTGAAGCAGACCGCTTCATCGGTATTTACGATGAGGATAAGGGATATCGCGGTTGCATCATCGAGAATCTCGTTGCAAAAAACTACAGCATCCCGTCCTATCTGGTGAATGTCAGCTATGTCGCTCCTGATATCATCGAGCAGAAGCGTCGTGATGAACGCATCGCGAACCTTGAAATCTATTAAATGATATTTCGAGTGCCGGGGTCAGTCCCTAGTCGAATGCTCCAGCCGGTGAGTGCCCACGTCGCAAATGGCGTTCTCAGAGGCAGCAGCTCAGACTTATATTTTTAATAAAGGAGAAGAGCTATGAAAGTATTGCGCATCAAACCGATGTGCCGACCGGAGGTCATCGACATTGATGGCTCGTTGGAATCTCTGCAGAAAGAGGTCGGTGGCCTGATTCAAGCAACCTACCCGTGGGACGACAAAGTTGCTCTTATTTGTAACGATGAGGGCAAACTCAAGGGCCTGGAGTTCAACCGGCCGCTTTATAACGCTGACGCTCAGATGTACGACTATGTGGCTGGTGCATTTCTGATTGTAGGCTTGACCGAAGATGACTTTGGCTCTCTTTCGGTTGAAATGATCGAGAAATACACCAGGATGTTTCGCCGCTGCTATGGTCTGCTTGAGGACGAGGACGGTAAAAGATATATTGTGTGTATGAAGCCGAAGCAGTAATCGCAATAATTTCGTGAGCCGTGGAGAAATCTGCGGCTCTTTTATTTGAGTCATTAGCATGGGCTGTACGGCGGGTTCGATTCCCGCATGACTCGCAAATACTCAAAGCAAAAGGAGACTGATATTTGTGGCAAAAGTTTGGAAGATCGACAAGCCATGTATGGATTGCGGGGTGATGATGTACGCCGTTTATCCTGGCCAAAGGTACTGCGAGAAATGCAGAAAGGCGCGGTTCCTGAAAAAAGACGAACCGAAGCCGAAGAAACTTACACTTCAGGATATCATGCGCGAAGCTGATAAGGAGGGCTTGCAATATGCGTCCTACTGCAAAAAGCACGGACTCTACTAAGAAAGAGTGGAAGGTCTTTACGAAAAACGGCAAGGAGATTTTTGCTTACACGGTCTATGGTGAAGGCGAAGACGAACAGGAGGCGACTATCGCACTGCTGGCCTACGAAAATCATTGTAGAAAAACTTCGATCCATGTGCACACGGAATGGAGGTAATTACACTGATGGCAGGCGTAACGCTCTACGACTACCAGCTGGATGCACTCAAACGGATGAAAATTGGCTGCATCTTATGTGGAGGCGTAGGAAGCGGAAAATCGAGAACCAGTTTGGCGTTCTATTATACGCTATTTGATGGGATGGTGAACACGGAAAATTACGTTAAGATGACAGAACCACCGGATTTGTACATCATCACGACCGCTCGTAAACGAGATACTGGCGAATGGGATGAAGAACTGGCCCATTTCTACATGTCTACGGATAAAGAGCATGATGTTTACGAGCATACCGTCATTGTAGATTCCTGGAATAACATTGGAAAGTATGCTGGTGTAAAGAATTCGTTCTTTATATTTGACGAGCAGCGAGTCGTCGGGAAGGGCACATGGGTAAAGGCTTTCCTGAAAATCACGCAGAGCAATGAATGGATATTGCTCAGCGCGACCCCCGGCGATTGCTGGACAGATTATATTCCGGTGTTCATTGCAAATGGATTTTACCGTAACCGGTCAGACTTCAATAACCAGCATGTGGTTTATAGCCAATTCTGCACAAAATATCCGAAGATCGACCGATATTTGAATACCCAGCGTCTGGTAAGGCTGCGGGAACGGGTCCTAGTCGATATGGATTTTGAACGTTCGACGGTGTCTCACCATGAAAATATTTTCGTAGATTATGACAAGATGAAATACATGTCAATCTGCAAGAACCGGTGGAATCTTTGGGAGAACAAGCCAATCGAGACAGCCAGCGAGTTCTGCTATCTGCTGCGGAAGCTCGTCAATTCGGATGAGAGCCGCCAGCGGGAAGTGCTGGATATTTGCATGACCCGGTCCAGAGTCATCATCTTCTACAACTTTGACTATGAGCTGGATATTCTGCTGAATCTGGCCTATGACGAAGGCGTGGAAGTAGCACAATGGAACGGGCATAAGCATCAACCGATTCCGGATGGAGAGCGATGGGTATATTTGGTGCAATACAATGCCGGTGCTGAGGGTTGGAACTGTATCAAGACAGACACAATTATATTTTACAGTCAGAACTACTCCTACAAGATTATGGAACAGGCGTCTGGGCGTATCGACCGACTGAACACACCGTATAAGGATCTCTGGTACTACCACATGAAGAGCCGGGCAGGGATTGATCTGGCAATTTCGAGGGCACTGAACTCGAAGAAGGCATTTAACGAAAGGAAATTTTATGGAGAGTAATGATATTCGAGAACTGTTTACCAAGGAAATCGTAGAAAAAGCCAACAAAGAAATGACTGATTACGCAGTTTCTGATGAGTTGGCACTCAAAATGATGCTTCGCGCCACCTATGATGCTGCTTTTCAGAATTTCCTTGGAAATTATGTTATTGGCGCGATTGGGAAAATTATTGAAAAGTTGGAGGCGGAAAACTAATGGCGCTGTTTCATGGAATTTACAAGTGCCGCTTGTGTGGAGAATTATTTGAGTCTATTGCGACTGCTAGTGAAAACACGGCAATTGAATCCGTTTCGGGTGCAGCCTATGATGGCAAATGGTATCCGAAGGGCTGCGGAATTGGTGCGCATGTACGTGACGTTCACCATTGTAAAGACGGAAGCTTGGGGATAGGAGACTTTCAAGGATTCAAAAAGGAGGAAGACAAATGATTAAAGATTCTGGAGATCGCACGGAGTTTGAAACCGGTGCCAAGCGCGATATTTATGATTCTTTAAGGCTTACTGCGACGACCTGGGAGAAAATAGCAGATGCCTTAAATGCGATTGCAGAATACTTCGAGAAAGTAACGGCTTGTCTCATGGACTTGATTGAAGAAATTAAGAGGCAGCCATTGAAGATGATTCTGCAGAAGCTGCGCCCTGACTACAAGGACAAATGCAAAATCCGGTGGCTGGATATTCCCAACAAGGTTATGCAGGGGAGAATCAGGAGGTTCTGCTAATGGGAAATATTTCAAAGAAAATCAGAAAGAAGCTTGTCAAAGTTATCAATGCTAATTGCCATCGTGTAACGCACTTTGGAGAGCACAATGCGATATTTGTTCCTTACGACAGCAGCCCACTGTCTGCTATTTGGAAATATCTCTGCATCAGAGATGACGGTGTTTTTACAGGTCGTTTCTTGGTTGATCGAAGCGAAAAACATATTCCTTTCCGTGAGCGCTACTGTTGCATCAATGCTCCAGAACAATTATTTGCTCCAAGAGCGCATATCGAAATCGGCAAACAAATTGTCAATAGACTAAAAGAACACAACCAGCTTTATGCTGTTTATTACACATGGAGGAAAAGGAAATGATTAAAGATTCTGGAGATCGCACCGAATTTGAAACTGGTGCAAAACGTGACATGCACGCAGGGAAGGGGCGGATGGATCTTCTGCCCTGGTATGGCATTATGGAGGTCAGCAAGCACTGCGAGGAAGGTGCGCTGAAGTACGGGGAACACAATGTGGATAAGGGCATCCCGCTGCATTCGCTTCTGGACAGTGCTTCTCGGCATCTGGCAAAGTACATGGTCGGTATGGACGATGAGGACCACCTGCGTGCTGCCTGCTGGAACCTGCTCTGGGCACTGAACCAGCGGGAGACCCATCCGGAGTTGGATGATAGGTTTAGCACAAAGTGTAACCTAGAGCTTCTGGAGAAGCATCTCGTAGTAAAACCGCTAGATATAGTGCGCATTAAATGCCTGCAATGTGGCGATACGCACAGAGTACCTAAAGAAGTATGGAATAATGCACCACATTTGCATGATTCCTATATGAAACTTTCATACTGCCCTATTTGTAAAAAGACAGTGGCTCATGGTATTGTGGAGGAGATGAAGTCTGATGAATGACTGGATGCGTGAAGTGGACTATGCTACTTACTGCCCGAAGTGCAAGAACTTTAGGGTGCTGGAGACGGATGAGCCTTGCAATGAGTGCCTGACGGAGTGCGCGCGGGAGGGTACGGTGAAGCCCGCGAAGTTTGAGGAGAAGACGCGAAAATAATGGGCCCCTTTATGAGATGATTAGTCTCGAAATTATATTTTGGAGGTACGAATTATGAACATGAACAAATTCATGACGACTATGGCAAAGGCGGGAGTGCTTTACATTGGTGCATTTGCAATTTGGAAGTTAGGCATTTGGCACGGTGAAGGAGCAGGCGTGGCACTTGGGTATGCGACCGAGCACATCATGTGCGCTGAAGGTGGTGCTCTTGGCTATTTGGAATATGTCGAGAAAAATGAAAGGAACTTGTTTGGCAAGATGTTTACGATGGGAGCCAAAGAAATCGAAAAGCAGTTGAAAAACATTGAGAACAATTAACTCAAAGGCGAGAGCCGTGGAGAAATCTGCGGCTCTTTATTTTTTTATAAAAGGAGTGAAATACATGCGAGGCAGACCACCTAAAGAGATTGTGAGAAATGTAGCAGTTAAAATTCGACTGACCCCAGAAGAAAATGCTCTGCTTGCCAATGTTTGTGAACGTACAGGACAAACAAAATCTGAGGTGATTCGCAACGCCTTGAACGAGTATTCGAGATTGGTCGCCACGAAAGCAATTGATATTAACGCTCAAGTTAATCTCACAAGAAACGATATGGATAATTTGGGCGATATCGCCGAGGCATTGGCGGAATGCGGTTGCTTCGGTGCGTTTGATTTCTTATGCCGGGTTCAGAGCGAAGTGACAAAAATTGTAGAGTATCAGGAGGAGCAAGCGGCAAAATGAGAAACATGTCGAAGAAAACATGGAAACTCCGGGTTTGGAATCACATGACCGAGATGCAGAAGCTGGATATTCTGCTGAAGCACGCTAAGGTTCCGCATAGTTATGGACGTCGCTGGCCAGAGATGGACAGACCGAACTGTCAGGAGTATCTTCCGGGCGGACGACACGATGGCGGCGAGCAAATCATTGCGTATGATGCTGCTGGAAATCGTATCTGGGATGGCATTTGGGGTTGGGGTTCCTATGGCTTTGAGCAAGGGCTTATCGAGGTGATGGGCGCACAGCTACTTGGCCATGATGATGTTGAGGGCTGGCTCACGGCTCGTCAGGTCGCAAAGATGTGGAGGTGTAGAAATGCTGCGCAAAATCGTTGATTTCGTCAAAAAGATATTCTGGACAGAGCCGATGATTTCGACAGTCAACACGCTGAAAGATGCCATGCAGGATCTTGAGGTAGCCCGGAACCACTTTGAAAACTGTGACCCGGAGTTTATCACGGCTGCTATCTTCGAGCTGAACGCTGCGGAGAGCCGTCTGGATGCTGCAAGGAGGTGTGTGGTATGACTTGGGAGAAATTCGGTACATTCCTTGGACATTTGCTGGCGGCGACAGTGACCATCTGTGCGTGGCTGTTGATAATTGTGTTTACGCTGAAACTGATCTGGTTCATTTTGTTCCGGATTCTGCTGTGAGGTACGATATGATTGACTATGAAGAAGTTGTTGAGGCCATATGGAGGTACGATTGTCCTCGAATTGACATTGATGAGGATATTACGACACTTTATGCGGATGGCAAAGCTTATGCACAAGTTATTCGCAGGTCTGACGGGTCACGCGAGGACTTGTATTTTGAGGATTACGAGCTTCAAAAAGATATCCTGATTAAGCCGAACGCTAAGTTGCGTGATGCGGTCGAGCTTTGCATAAATGGTGACATTAGCTACGCAGATGCTCGTGAATGGTGCATGGAGAATGATATTTCACTTAGGCAGTTCGACAGGTGGCTTTATGGTGCGCTGAGAAAGTCTGATAACCCTGTCCGGGTGGAACCGAAAGAACCGTGGCCATATCGAGTGGTGGCGGGCATAAACCGGGTGCTGGAGATTCTGCTTGACTCGATTTTGGAGGATTTTATATGAAGATGTACACATTTTGGTTTGAGTGCACGGACAATGGTGGCGGGCATCAGGGTTTCGTGGTCAAAGCAGAAAATAAGCAGGAGGCTATCCGTAAAGGCATGAATATTGCAAAGAAGTTTGCTTGCGGAGATATCTGCGGCGACTGGGAGTGTAAGTTGAAGCGGGAGGATAGTTTATGAACGAAGACTTTGGAGCGATTACCATTCTTGCTCCAAAATGCCAGAAGTGCCCCAAAGTGAAATCCTGTGACCATAAACAAATGGCTCATCTCGGATACATAGTTCCACAAAGGGGCAACGGAAAGAGCTTCAGTCAGCTCGAAATGGTGGATTCACTGATGAAAAGGAGATTTAATTATGAAAATCATTGAACCTAAGTACGAAATCCTCACTGATATTTCTGAGGGCGGCATCAAGGAACTGCAGCAGATCGAGCGGGTGGCCCGTGTCTGCTACAAGAGCGAGGATAAGATCACGCCGGACGGTGAGTCGGCAAAGAAGCTGGTGGGCTTTCTGGTGAAGCAGGGGCATGAGGCTATGCTGGAGCATTCTCAGCTGTCCGTGCTGTTTACCTGTGACCGGGCCATTGCCAATGAGCTGGTGCGGCACCGCATTGCGAGCTTTGCGCAGGAGAGCACTCGGTACTGCAACTACTCGAAGGAGAAGTTTGGCAATGAGCTTACGTTCATCTGGCCGTCCTATGTCCGTGGTGAGCAGTATTGCGAACTGAACGATAGCGAGGTTACGATCAAAAGCTCGTTCTTGGAAGCTATGACTTATGCCGAAAAGGACTACAAGCTGATGATAGCTAACGGTATGCGTCCCGAACAGGCTCGCTGCGTGCTGCCGCTGTGCCTGAAGACCGAAATCGTGGTGACTGCCAATTACCGTGAGTGGCGCAACATCTTCAAGCTGCGTACTCCTGTGGCAGCTCATCCTCAGATGCGTGAGCTGATGTGCCCGCTGCTGAAGGAACTGCAGAGCAAGATCCCGGTGGTGTTCGATGATATTTACACATACTGGCCGGAGGATGACCAGACGGGAAAGGAAAGCGTGGAGAAGTAACTATGAAAAATCGTATTATTTGCGTTGTCGCATGCCTGATGATGCTCGTGGGCTGTGTGGTTCTGTGCAGCTGTGGCAACTATAAGATGTTCGATACGACCTTTACCTACTCCTGGGCACAGATTAAGCTGCCCGATGGAACTATCATCGAAGGTAAGGTAGATAACTGGACTGACTACGAAGGTGATCAGCTGCAAATCACGATTGACGGTACCACATATCTGGTTCATGCCGCAAATGCTATTATGAAAACCTGAGTGGGAAAGGATGTGGTGGCAAGAAATGCAGCAGAAAACGTATGATTTTCTCATACAGATGAGGGCTCCTGTGCTTACCTTTGGCGGAGACTTGCTGGGCGAGGCAATTGAACTGGTGATTCACGACCTGGAGGTTCATCAATTCATCTCGCTGGCAGATATTGAGTGCAATCTGGCAGATAAGTTCAGCTGTAGTCCAGGTTCTGCGGATCGGAGACTTCGTAGGGCAATGGATATGATGGAGTTCAGGGCAGGAGAGTATCCGAATCCGGAATTGGAGAAACTGCGCGTTGAGTATCGTGTGAATACATGGTCGGTTAAGAAATTCCTCTACGCAGCGGCAAGGAGGCTGATGAGTTATGAGTAATAAGGATCGAGCGATATGCCTGATTTGGTGTACGCTGATGCTGTGTCTGAGTATCTGGTTGTGCGGATGCTCAAAACGGGCTGATAGCAGGAGTATCACGAGCGACGAGCAGGAGTATCACATTACAATTTACTATCCGAACACTAGGGATGTGTACGTAGAAGGCAATGGTGATGTGTTCTGGATGAGCTCAACCGATCATAGGATTAAAGTCCAAATCAATGGCAAACGATATAGTGCGAGTTGGAACAATGTTATAATTGAGTGGGATGTGAAATAATGAAAAGGTTTAATACGATTATTTGGGAATTGCCGCCGTAAATCTTGACGATGGTGCGTCTCCATGATATTCTTATACCAAGATGAGGAGGTGCTTTTATGACACGGACAGTAAAATGCCCTAGCTGCGGTGCTGAACTGACGGTGAAAGATGACAACCTGGACTTTATGTTTTGCGAGTTCTGCGGGACGAAGGTTCGGTTGGATGATTATCAGGAGACGCACCGGTATGTAAACGAAGCGGAAGTCCAGAGAGTAAAGGCTGAGAAAGAGCTGGAGCTCAAGAGGATGGAGATGGAAGAAAAGAAGCGGAAAGAAGATATTAAAGAAGAGAACAAAGGGCTTATAATTGGTGCGGTTGGTTTTGCAGTATTCATGATTATATGCCTTCTTGGTTCGAAAGGATTCTTTTGATTGCTCTGTCTACCCATTTTAATTTGCCGCTTTTTGTGAATTTTTGTGATAAAGCATCAAAATTTGTCATTTTCGTGGCCAAAAACCCAGTTCGTGGCCAAAAAATTAGAAAAAACGGCCACAAAAAATAACGATTATTCGTTAAAATTATGCAGTTTGGCCAAAAGCCCACTTTCTTCTTTTAGTTAATAAAAAAATGAAAAATTATATATAGTAATTGACACTGAAAAACGGGTTTTTGGCCAGCGCTATTTTGGGACTTGAAAAAACTTGCCCATAGATGTATCATAGAACCACAGTGTACGAACGTAATGCTTCTGATTCTACGAGGTAAAGAGCATGGACTACATGGACGAGTTGGCTGAAAACTGGCGGGTACACGACTGTTCTTACGAGGGACGCGATGTTCTTCCAAATGGCGATGAGGTTTGGGTTTACAGCACCTTGGAATTGGGTCTACCAGTTCTGTGGGTGAAACATCCGGATGGCGCATTTGAATACCGTGTGATTCATACTCCGGGCTATGATCAACCCACAGGCGAACATTGGTGCTGGGATTGTCATTGTCGAATGGAACAGCACGGTGAGCTTTGGGTATGCCCAGAATGCGAGAGCGAAATCGAGGAGAGAGACATAGATATCGCATCTTCCCCAACAGAAGAAGCAAGCTATGCCGATGACTTTGAGCCTGAACCTGAATGGTTAGATGGTCGCTATGAAAACCTACATGTTCCGCATAATGAATATGATTTCGATGGGTTCTAAGCGGTAATACTGTTAATTGTAAAAGTCTCTGCGCTAATAACGCAGGGGCTTTTTTCTTTGTCCATTTTTTCACAAAAATTCACGCTTTCTCACAAAAACCCCCGCGATAAAAACATCCTCTTTTATGGGGGGAGTAGAATGCGTCTTACGCACTATTCCTTTCATTTTGGAGGTTGTACTATGCTCGAAAACAAATTTAAGACAGGATTGGTAAAGGAACTGAAAGAACGCTTTCCTGGCTGCATGGTTATTCATCTTGATCCAAACGAGATTCAGGGTATCCCGGATCTCTTGGTTTTGCATGAGGACACATGGGCAGCATTGGAAGGTAAAAAGTCAGCAAAAGCATCTCATCGCCCGAACCAGGACTATTATGTTCAGCATATGAGCGAGATGAGCTTTGCGGCCTTTATCTATCCCGAAAACAAGGAGGAGATACTCAATGCAATGGAACGATCATTCGAGGCTCACAGGGCAGCACGCGTTTCTGGGAGCTAGTAAGTATCATTGGCTCAACTACGACGCACAGCGTTTGGCCGATGCGTACTTGAGCTTTCAAGCAAAAGAAAAAGGCACGAGGCTTCACGCATTTGCAGCAGAGTGCATTACGCTCCGACAGAAGTTGCCTAAAAGCAAAAAGACGCTCAATGCCTATGTCAATGACGCAATTGGCTTTCGCATGATTCCTGAGATGGTTCTCTATTACAGTGAGAACTGCTTTGGAACTGCGGATGCGATTTCGTTCAACGACGATTTTCTCCGCATCCATGATCTTAAAACCGGAGCTGTTCCTGCGCATATGGAACAGCTCTTTATTTATGCTGCTCTGTTCTGCATGGAATACGGGATTCGACCGAAAGATATTCAGTTCGAGGCTCGTATCTACCAGAATGACGATGTTTGGATCGAAAATCCTACGTATGAGGATATTGACCCCATCATCGAGAAGATTCGCGAGTTTGATAAGGTAATTGCAGAATTGAAGTTAGGAGCAGTAGCATGAACCAGATCGAGAAAGATGTCCGCGCCTATTTTGGCATTCCTTTCAACGAAAGCGTTTTGGAGCACTATGGCACCAAACGTCATTCTGGTCGCTATCCGTGGGGTTCTGGTGATAATCCTTATCAGCATTCTGGCGATTTTCTGTCTCGTATTGAGACACTGAAGAAAAAAGGGCTGTCCGAAAAGGACATCATCAATGCCATAAACGACACACTCCCCAAGGAGTATCAGCTGAGCCCTACTGAGTTTCGGGTTGCGAGAAGTAAAGCAATCAGTTTGCGGAAGCAGTCTGAATACGAGCAGATCAAGGACCTGAAAGACAACAAAGGGCTCGGTTGGACGGAGATTGCGAACCAACTCGGTATGAGTGAATCGAGCGTTCGGTCAAAATATGCCGGAAATATCGACCAAAAAGCCAAACGTGCTGAAAATATTGCCAATACCTTGAAAAAAGAAGTAGATAAAAAAGGTATGGTTGATATTTCCGAAGGTGCCAATCAGGTACTTGGCGTGACAGAAACCGAACTTTCTAATGCTGCTTACACCTTGGAGGCAGAATACGGATACAAGCGCTATGGCGTTGGTATCCGGCAGCCGACCAATATTCGCCAGCAAACGAATATCACGGTGCTGGCCAAGCCAGAGTTTGACCAAAAGTACGCTTATCAGCATCAGGACCAGATCGACTCTTTGGGTGATTATCATTCTGATGATGGTGGGGACACTTTTACGAAGCTGCAGCGCCCGTCCAGTCTAGACTCAAGCCGCGTTGCTATTCGTTATGGTGACGAGGGCGGTCTGGACAAAGACGGCGTAATGGAAATTCGTCGTGGCGTTCCTGATCTGGATCTCGGCAAAAGCCACTATGCGCAGGTTCGTATTTTGGTGGATGGAGACCATTATCTGAAAGGCATGGCAGTCTATTCGGATGATCTCCCTGATGGTATTGATGTCATGTTCAACACCAACAAACCGTCCGGTACACCCAAGATGAAAGTCTTGAAGGAAGCGAAAGCTGACCCGGATAACCCGTTTGGTGCAGCCATCAAAGCTAACGGACAGAGTATGTACATTGGCGCTGATGGCAAAGAACATCTGTCGCCCATCAATAAACTGAAAGAAGAAGGGGATTGGGATACTATGTCCCGAAACGTTTCCTCTCAGTTTTTATCCAAGCAGCCCAAAAAGCTGATTGAGAATCAGCTGAAGTTTACGGTTGCGGATTATCAAGCGCAGTATGATGAAATCATGCACTATGATAACCCGACGGTCAAGAAGAAGCTGCTGAACGACTTTGCGGATACCTGCGAAGGTACGTCGATGACTCTGAAAGCATCGGCATTCCCCGGACAATCGACCAAAGTTATCCTGCCGATCAATAAGATCAAGGAGAACGAAGCCTACTGCCCGACTTATGAGAACGGCACTCAGCTTGCATTGATTCGTTATCCTCATGCAGGCACTTTTGAAATTCCTATTGTTACGGTAAACAATAAGAATCTGCATGGTAAGCGTAATCTTGGGCAGATCCAGGATGCAATCGGCATCAACGCAAAGGTTGCAGAGCGCCTGTCTGGTGCCGACTTCGACGGTGATACCGTCATGACCATCCCTATCAGCGATAAGGTGCCCATCAAATCTACGCGGCCGCTAAAAGCACTTGAGGGGTTTGATCCTAAGACTGCTTATGCTGTACCCGAAGGCAATCCCAATCATGTGCGTATCATGAAGAAGGAAGAGAAGCAGCGTGAGATGGGCGTGATCTCCAACCTCATCACTGATATGACTTTGCGTGGCGCATCAGAAGATGAATTGGCTCGTGCAGTCAAGCATTCGATGGTTGTTATTGATGCCGAGAAGCACAAGCTGGACTACAAGCGCTCTGAAAAAGAGAATGGAATCCAGGAGCTGAAAGAGAAGTGGCAGATTCGTGTTGACGAGGACGGCAACACTAAGTATGGTGGCGCATCCACCCTGCTATCCCGCCGTAAGCAGACGGTTCGTGTTCCTGAGCGTCGTGGCAGCATCCGTGTTGATAAGGATACAGGCGAGTTTATCTACAAAGAGAGCGGACGTACTTTTACCGATCCCAAGACGGGCAAGGAACGTATCGCTGAGGATACGGTAAGCCTTATCTCTGAGACGAAGGACGCCCGCACTCTGTCGTCTGGCACGATCCAGGAGAACCTGTACGCAGACTTTTCCAATAAGCTCAAAGCCATGGCTAACCAGGCTCGCAAAGAGGCTGCTAACATGAAGGGCTTGGAGTATAGTCCATCCGCCGCCAAAGCATACGCTCCTGAGGTTGCGTCTTTGAAGGAAAAGTATAACAGAATGATCGCCAATAAGCCCAAAGAGCGTAAGGCAATGCTGATTGCAAATTCCAATATCAAAGCGAAGATCCAGGAACAGGGCCTCGACCCTAAAAACACGGAAGACAAGAAAGAAATCAAGAAGATTTCGTCTGTTGAAATGCAACGTGCACGTGACTCTGTCGGTGCAAGCGGCCGTAAGTCCAAGGTGACCTTCACGGATAAGGAGTGGGAAGCTGTTCAGGCTGGCGCAATTTCGGACAACATGTTGACGAAGTTTCTCGATTCTTCGGATTCTGACGAAATCGTAAAGCGCGCAATGCCGAAAACGACATCTGTTATGTCTTCTGCTAAGATGAGCAAAGCAAAAGCGATGCTCCGCAGCGGATACACGTACAAAGAAATCGCGCAGGCTTGCGGTGTGCCAGAATCCACAGTTTATAGTGCGCTCAACAAATAAAAACATTTCAGAAAGGCTTTGAATTATGGTTCGATGCTTTTTGACTACGATCGACAACCCGTACAATCCGTATGACCAGTTCGATCAGTGGTATCGGTACGATACGGATCATGGTTATAACTCTTCTGGTCTGCTTATGCGGCTGGCAGAGACGTCCTCTCAATTCACAGACAATGAAAATGCCTATGAAATTGAGCGCGCAATTGACAAAATCGTTGCGAATGATCCGTTAAACATCTATAAAAAGCTCAAGCTCACCCTCGAAGACGAGGACACCATCAAAGAAAGCGCATAAAGGCATAGGGAGGGGGTCTCAAAAATGACACCCCCTCTCAAATCGCGCCGGTCTTTGATATTTCCCCGGAGGGAAAATTGATATTTGGGCTTTAAGAACAAGAAAAAACACCAGAATCCTCGCCGTGCATTGAGAATACTGGTGTTTTTATATTTTACTGCTTTTGTTCCGTGTCCATAGAAGCAGTCACAAGCTGCTCTAAAGACATTGTAATGTTTCGGAGACAATCTTCACGAGTTACTGAAACATTTTTGACGACTGTATAATCGCTTTTCAAGGTTATAACTTTTTCTAAAGTATCGTTCATTCTGTATCACCACCTTTCAAACAGAATAAACGAGTCTGTTAAGATGTTAAACCTCCAGAACAAGTATACAGATAAGTATATTCCAAGTCAAGCGGGAACAAAAGAAAGACAATCGCCGAGGCTGTGGGGAGTAGACTACGGCTTCGGCGGTTTTTGCAAGGGCTCATGGGAGGAAGATCGTTCCTCCTTTTGGGTTTCATGATGTTAAGCCTCCAAAATTAACATTGTTCATGATCGAGTTTGTCCATTTTACCTTTGCGACGGAAGGCATTTGTTTTCATTTTCTCCTTTCAAATGATGAGCCTCGCTGCTACTCCTGACACCTCCCATGAACCCTTGCAAAAGCGTAAACCTTATTATATATGTGCGAAAAGAGGATTGCGGATGAAACCGAAGAAAAACGCGCCCGGAGAAACGGCTGCGGCTTCGGCCCGGCCAGCATCATCTCCGGAAGCACAGGAAAATTACATGATCAACCTTGCGATGAAGCTGGTGGAGAAGCGGCTGCGCGAGGGTACGGCATCCAGCGCCGAGACGACTCATTTTCTGAAGCTGGCGACGACGAAAGCGGACCTTGAAAAGAAGAAGCTCGAAGAGGAAAACAAGCTGCTGCGGGCGAAAACAGAGACGTTGCAGAATGCAAAGAACTCGGAAGAGCTGTACGCAAATGCCATTCAGGCGATGCGGAAGTACAACGGCCTTGGCGAGGATGACGAGTATGTGGACAACTGAGTTTCTTACGCAGGCCGGAGCTTTTGCGGTGGTTGGGGTACTCGTTATTCTGGCCATGCTGGTCAGTGACAGGGATAACAGCACCCGTTTTTTCTGGCAGGTGATCTTTCCGGTTTGTATTGGGTGCTGCATCGTGGCGAGCATCTGGCTGGCTGAGGTGACGAGATGAATGTAATCACGATACGAGTAAACGATTTGATCATTGTGATGGAGTTTTTGTGCTGTATTCTAACGGCGGTGAACGCATTTACCGATGATACAAGCCCAGCGGACAACATCGGGCATTGGATCGCCAAACTCTGTGAGATGGTCATGCTTATCGTGCTGATCCTTATGACGGCAGGTTTGGGGGAGCTGAGATGAAGAGTTACACGGAACTATGCCAGCTGGCGACATTTGAAGAGCGGCTGAAGTATCTGGAGCTGCACGGGGAAGTCGGGAAAGACACGTTCGGGTTTGACCGGTGGTTGAATCAGGCGTTTTATCAATCGAAGGAGTGGCGGCAGTTCCGGGACCGGATCATCGTGAGGGACAACGGCTGTGACCTGGGATGCGAAGGCCGCCCGATCACGGACTGGGTGCTCCAGGGCGGAAAAGCGATCCGGCCGAAGATCTCGATTCATCATCTGAACCCCATTACAAAAGAAGATGTCCTCCAGCACAGCAAAAAACTGCTGGACCCGGAGAACGCCATTTGTGTTTCGGCGGCGACGCATAAAGCCATCCATTACGGGACGGGTCAAAATGCAAAACTGCCAGACGGAGAACGAAGATCAGGCGACACCTGCCCATGGAGGAAAGAACATGTACCAGAGACGAGCGTTTGAACCGAAGGAAACGAAAACCAGCAATGATATCCGCGCGAAGCTGGAGGAAGCAGAGCAGATGCTTTGCAAGATCGGCCCTTGCAGGGAACGAAGTCTGGCACTGACGAAACTGGATGAAGCGATGCTATGGGCGAACGTGGCAATTGCTCAGGCCGGTGTGGAAGATTACATGCAATAAGGGAGAAAACAAAATGAACAACGAAGCAATGATGAACCGCGCAAAGCAGCTGGTAGCAGACTACTTCAATGCCCATGCGGACGTGACCGACGGCAAGAAACTGACGCTGGAGGATGTGTATATCGTGTGGTTCTGCAAGACGTTACAGAACTGGAAGGCACTGGCGAGCACCACCGTATCGGACGGGATGTATTACGAGATCACCCACAACGGCGACAAGGGTGAGACCTATGTGGACGTCTACAAGAAGTGGGATAACAAGTGCGTCCCGGACTAAAAGCATAAAGCGCAAAAAGGAGAACAGATGGAAAGTATACTGACCTCGGTGAAGAAGCTCCTTGGGATGACCGAGGAGTATGCTGTGTTCGACACCGACCTGATCATGCACATCAACAGTGTGTTCATGATCCTGAACCAGATGGGCGTCGGGCCGAAGGATGCGTTCTGCATTACGGACGCGACGGCGACGTGGAGCGATTTTGCGGGGGAACGGGCCGACCTTGCAGCAGTCAAGAGTTATGTAGCGCTGAAGGTGCGGCTGCTGTTTGACCCGCCGCAGAGCTCGGTAACAATGGACGCCATCAAGAACCAGATCAGCGAGCTGGAATGGCGGCTTTATGTTGCATGCGACAAGGAGGCAGAGGAATGAGACGGCTTTTATTCTCGGTGAGCGGGCAGAGCCTGCGCAAAGAAGGAAGCTTTGCCGGTGTGATCGCCGGAACGAAGGGATATTTGCTCTGCCACTTTGGCATGGCGGAACAGGACTGGCTGGGCGCCAAGAAGATCGCGCTGTTCAATGACCAGTACCCGGCGGCAGTGAACGATGCCGGTGAGTGCATGGTGCCGGACGAAGTGACGGACGGCAAGAGCATCAAGGTGGCGCTGATCGGCCAGAACGGAGTGACCCGCATCAAGACAAACCCGGTATTGATCGAGCAGGTGAGAGCATGACGACGGTAGACGAACTTTTTGCAGCAATGGACGCCCCAAAGGTTGACCGGGTGATCCTGACCATTGATGAGAATCTGCGCATCATCGACATCCCGAACCTTGCCGTCGTGATCGGTGCAGAGGGCGACAAGGATGTGAACCGGCTCTACTTCAAAATGGATCGGCTTTACCGCGGGACGGACCTGGCGGCGTTTACGCCCCGCATCAACTACATCAATGCCGCGGGTAAGAACTATTACTATGATGCCACCGACCTGACCGTTGAGGGCGACAGCCTGACGTTTTCCTGGCTGATCCGCGCGCAGGCGGCCGAGGTGAGCGGCACGGTGGAGTTCAGCGTGTGTATGCGGCAGTATGCTGAGAAGGAGCTGGTGGCGGAATTTAACACCACGACGTCTTCGATGAAGTGCCTGAAGAGCATCCACAAGGAAGATGCGAAAAACGATTCGGTCTATTCCGGAACATTTGCGGTGCTGGACGAGGCGATCTTCGACGAGGCGCTGCTTGGATAAAGACGATGAGAGGTGCAAAACATGGACTATCAGAAACACAATTTCAGGTCAGGGCAGCGCCTTTATGCTTCCCAGCTCAATGGCATGGACGACGCCATCCTTGAGCTTGCAGAAGAGATGAAGAATGCCAGTGGTCTTTCGATTGGCACGGTGACCACCGGTGCACAGGCCGCAGCAAGCATTCAGGATGGTAAACTGAACCTTGTGTTCCCCGTGACGAACACGGGCGGCGGAAGCGGCATCTCGGATGCAGCAAAGCGTTACATTCTGGCCCTGTTTGAGAATGCCGCCTACAAAAACGGCACGATGCAGGCGACCTACAATGCTCTGAAAGCAGAATGGGGGATGGGGTCCGGAACTACCGTCACGCCCAGCCAGCCGGGAACACCGGATACCCCCAGCGATACGCTGCCGACTCCGCTCTATAAGCTGGCCGCGCAGAAGACCTTTGTACAATCCAAGAAAGAGTTCATCGACACTGGGCTGAAGCTGTTCGAAACCGTGAACGATGCCATGGAGCTGACATTGCTTGCGACGTTCTCGGTCGCGGCGGGTACATACACCGGCAGCTCTCCGGCTGTGCTGTTCGACTGCTTCAATGGTGGTGGCAACGATCAGCGCGGTGTCATGGGTTGCACCTGGGACAAAGGCAATTTCGGTGTCAACGTCTATCATTCTTCCAGCGTATCGAATACTCTGGTGGACAACACCAAGCTGCAGCTGGCCATTCAGATCAAGGGTGGCACATACCGCACGACCCAGAACGGAACATTTGGGGCCTGGAACAGCATCTCGAATTACGGGACCGGCAAGACAGTCTCCAAGAGCCTGCTCATCGGCGCTTCGTGGACCGACGCCAACGACGTCGAAGTCGCTGGCAAGTCCCGTTTCTTTGTCGGTACGGTGTACGACTTCCAGGTATATAACAAGGTGCTGACGGATACGCAGGTCAAGACCCTGCTGGCGGAAGGACTTGGTGGCAGCACTGTCACGCCCAGTCAGCCTGAAACCCCCAGCAACGGCCTGCCGACGCCGCGGTATAAGCTGGCAGCTCCGAAGACTTTTGTACCGGCCAACAAGGCATTTATCGACACCGGGATCAAGCCGTTCGCAGCCATCGACACCGGCATGAATCTGACAGTGTACGCCACCTTTACGGTGGCTGACAGTGCAGTTAATACGGTGACAGTTTTACTTGATTGCTTCAGCGATCTCACCAACGATCAGAGAGGCATCATGGTTGCAACATGGACCAACGGAACCGTGGGCATGAACATGTTCACCTATGGCAGTCACTTTGTCAAGATCGAATCCGGGAAGAAACTGAAGTTTCTGCTCCAGATCAAGGGAACGCAGTTCCGGTTCCTGTCGTACGGTTCCATGACCGAATGGAAGAACATCCCGAACTATGCCGCGAACAAGACCGTAGATCGTTCGCTGATCCTTGGTGCTTCGTGGACCGCCAGCTCAGACGAAACTACGGACGGCAAGGCACGTTTCTTCAATGGCACGGTGTACGACTTCCAGGTATTCGACACGGCGCTGACCGACGCACAGATCACGACCCTGATGGAGGCAAACTGATATGGTATACGACCTGAATGGCACCACCCTGAGCACAGGCGGCAGCGGGATGCTGAACGTGCTGGACTATGGCTTCAAGGGAGACGGCACCGCCGACAACCTGGCCGCGTTCCACGCGCTCATCGCCGCACACCCGGCCGAGACGCTGTTTTTCCCGAAGGGCGTCTATGCCTTTTCCGGCAAGCTGGTGCTCGACCTCTGCTACATGGTGCTCGACAACGCTGAGTTGAAGTGCACGGCGGCCACCAAAGTGAACCGCTTTATCGAGATCCGCGGCAAGATGACCCCGCCTGAAACGCCCCAACAGGACATGTTCATCCGGGGCAACGGTAAAGTCAACGCGAACTTCAAGGCAGACGACTGCATCGCCGTGGCACGGCAGAAATGCACCCTGATCGACCACATCTCCATCCAAAACTTCCAGCGGTACGGCATCTGCGGCAAATTCAACGACGCTTCGATGACCAACAGCGACGGCCAGACGGAAGGCAACCTCTCGTATGAGCTGATGGTGCGCAACTGTCTGATCGAGACGTCGCTGATCTATCCGGATGCAGTGGGCATCTACGACACCGGCGACTCCATGTACACCGATATCGTCATCATGAACGTGAAGACGGCGCTCTCGTGCAACGGCAGCAGCATCTTTCACAACGTTCACGCCTGGTGCTTCGATTTCAATTACAGCGACAACGACACCAAGAAGTCCCTGCTGGAGAACACGGTCTTTGCGTACATTCGCGTGAATGGCCCCCGCTTCTCGGACTGCTACTGCGACACCTACCAGAGAGGATTCAAATTCTACGACGGGCGGACCCTTGCCTATATCACGAACTTCAGATGGTATATTGCTGCTGAAACCTGGCCCACCGGCCTGACGGCCTATGTCTTCCCGGCCAACCCGACCGGGCAGGCAATGTACAAGGTCTTTGGCGCGGACATCAACGGTTCGGGCGTGACCAAGTTCAGCGATGTGGACCTGAGCAAGCAGACGAACTGCCGCTGGTACGGCATCGTGCACAACCTGAGCGACGCGCCAAGCACGCTGCAATAACGAAGGAGCATAAATCATGGCACTCTCGAACACGGCCACGCCGATCTACTACGGCCGCTTTCGGGAGGCCGTGATGCGTGGCGAGATTCCGGTCTGCCGGGAAATCTCCATGGAGATGAACCGGATCGACGACCTGATCGCAAACCCCGGCATCTGGTACGATGACAAGGCAGTGAACGGCTTTATCGCATTCTGCGAGGACGAGCTGACCCTGACCGACGGCACCGATGTGAAGATGTTAGAGAGCTTCAAGCTGTGGGCGGAGGAGATCTTCGGCTGGTACTACTTCGTGGAGCGGAGCGTCTTTGTGCCGAACGAGCACGGTGCGGGCGGGCACTATGAGACTCGGCGCATCAAGAAACGGCTGGTGACGAAGCAGTATCTCATCATCACCCGTTCGGCGGCAAAGACGATGTATCTGGAGTTTTTGCAAGCCTATTTCCTGACGGCATACACCACGACGACCCAGCAGCTGACGACCGCCCCGACCATGAAACAGGCCGAAGAGGTGCTGGCCCCGATGCGCACCGCGCTGGCGCGGGCAAAAGGCCCTGTGCTGAAGTTCATGACCGAAGGCAGTTTGCAGAACACGACAGGCGCGAAGGCCGACCGCGTCAAGATGGCCAGCACAAAGAAGGGCATCGAGAACTTCCTGACGAACAGCCTGCTGGAAGTGCGCCCGATGACCATTGAGAAATTGCAGGGACGGCGCGACACGGTGGCGACCGTGGACGAGTGGCTCTCGTGCGATATCCGGGAAGACCCCATCGGCGCCATTGAGCAGGGTGCGGCCAAGAACGAGAACTACCTTATCGTGGCGGCAAGCTCGGAAGGCACCGTGCGTAACGGCTGCGGCGATGACATCAAAATGGAGTTGATGCAGATCCTGAAAGGGGAGTACATCAACCCGCATGTGAGCATCTGGTACTACAAGCTGGACTCCCTCGACGAGGTGGGGCAGCCGGAGATGTGGCTGAAGGCAAACCCGAATCTGGGCAAGACCGTGAGCTACGAGACCTACCAGCTGGACGTGGAGCGCGCCGAGAAATCGCCCAGCGCCCGGAACGACATTCTGGCCAAGCGGTTCAACCTGCCGATGGAAGGATACACCTATTTCTTCCCTTACGAGGAGACGCTGTGCCACCGCCACCGGAATTACTGGCAGATGCCATGCGCGATGGGAGCAGACCTTTCGATGGGCGACGACTTCTGTTCGTTTACCTTCCTGTTCCCGCTGTCGAACGGATATTTCGGCGTGAAAACGCGGGACTATATCACGAGCTACACCCTGAGCCAGCTGCCGATGAGCCGCCGGAACCAATACGAGGAGTTCATGAACGAAGGGACACTGTTCGTATTCGACGGCACGGTGCTGGACATGATGCAGGTCTACGACGATCTGGACCGGTTCATCCAGGAGAACGAGTACGATGTGCGGGCCCTTGGCTATGACCCCTATAACGCGAAGGAATTCGTGGAGCGGTGGGCGCTGGAGAACGGCAGCTTTGGCATCACCAAGGTGATCCAGGGCGCAAAGACAGAAAGCGTGCCGCTTGGGGAACTGAAGAAGCTGAGCGAACAGCGGAAACTGGTCTTTGACGAAAAACTGATGCAGTTTGCCATGGGAAATTGCATCACGCTGGTGGACACGAACGGAAACCGGAAACTGTACAAGCAGCGGCAGGACCAGAAGATCGACGCCGTAGCGGCCATGATGGACGCCTATGTGGCCTGGAAACTGAACCGGGATGCGTTTGAGTGACTATTTTTGATAGCGTTTATGAGTATATTCCCAACAGTAGTCAAATGCCTCGTCGTCAGTTAAGTCACGACCGAATTTCTGGAAAAAGTCAAGCTTATCGTCATCTGTTATACATTTTCTGTATATGTGAGCGTCTTTTGAGATAGTTTCATTTTCATTTCCATCGAAAAAACGAGTAGCTTTTGGAAGTTTATATTCAACAGGAATTCCGTTTTCGATTACCCAGTTGAACGATGCTCCATACGGTGATTCCCAATAGTGCGGAATCGGGCCATCGAATATACCAGCATCCAAACGTGCTAAAAGATGCCGTTCGGTTTCTGTATAGCGAAAACGTAACTCCGGACAGGGAACGTAATGGCTTGATCCATATCCCCGTAAAGACTCATCCTGCATATACTGCCCGAATTGACGGAGAAACAATAACTTATCTGCATCGGTCACATATTCTTTTGTCACTTGGGGTTTATCATGATGCTCTGGAGATGTTTCAAATCTGACAGGAAGCCCGGAAATGACTACATAGCTTACAATGATACCTTGTTCGTTCTGAAATGGCATGATGACAGTTTCGTTTACAGACGCCAGAATACTGAGCATAGTTTTTTCACGTTTTGTCATGATATACCTTCTTTCCTGAAGAGGAGCCGCTTACTTATTTGATTTCAGTATATCATACGACAGGAACTCTGTAAATTGCCGAAAGGAGCAATTAAATGAACGATTATTGGGAATATCTGGCACATGGCACCAAAGGTCAGGAGCGAAAAGGGCACAAATATTATGCCCGCGTGCCTGTGGGGACCAATAAGCTTGGTTTTACGCAGTACCGCTATTTTTACGATGCACGGGAATATGGTGCGTACATGACCCGGAAAAAGCAGGATAAAACGGCAGCGATCGAATTTCCGTATAAGAAAAAAGACACGAAGACGACCTACTATGTTACTGGCACCGGAAGCACCATGACCGACCAGAAAAAAGTTCAGGGAGATATTGATAAAGCCAGAGGACGTGGGATCGACACAATCCGGACCCCTTCTGACAAGTATGGCGGTATCACTGGTATTTCGGCTGACAGCGCCAGCGTGACAGCACACACCAAAACAAAACACGATTACAAAACCTTGCGCAAGGTAAAACACAATATGCGGAGTGCTGTGAAGAAGGGAAAGTCTAAGGTTGCCGATATCCTCCGGAATTATGCAGACAAGATTGAAAAATGACCGGAGGTGAATAGAAGAGTGCAGGTATACAAGGACGAGCTATACCACTGGGGCATCAAAGGTATGAAGTGGGGCGTGCGGCGGTATCAGAACAAGGACGGCACCCTGACGGCCGCAGGCAAAAAGCACTATGCCGGAGATGGGAACGCCGGTTCAGAAGATGAACCGAAGGTGGAATATGCACCGAAACGCTCCGGCCGGAATGCAGAGGATTACTCGGACGACGAGCTGCGAAGCCGCATCAACCGGCTCCAGATGGAGAAGCAGTACCGCGATCTTCAGGGGCAGACGAACATCCGCGCCGACGACCCGAACAAGGAACTGAAAGCCGAGAAAGAGCGGCTCCAGCTCCAGAAGGACGTGAAGCAGCTGCGGAACGATGTGTACGGCGGGCAGAGCTTTGTGAAAAGCGTGATGAAAGATGCCTCGAAGCAGTTTCTGACCAAGGCGGTTTCCGGTGCGATGAGCTACAGTGCCAAGCAGTTCATCACGAAAGAGCTGAAGAACCCGGAACTGGCGAACGCGATCGTGAGCGGAGGCGCCAGCGGCGGGCAGCAGCAGAAGAAAGACGACGAGAAGAAAGATAATTGACCGGGAGGAAAATCAAAATGGCGCAGACATTTGGCTCCAGGCTGAAGCGGGCCTGGAATGCCTTTACGAACCGGGACCCTCCCGGAAAGAGTTCCTACGGCGGAGGATACAGTTACCGGCCCGACCGGGTGCGGCTGAACCGTGGAAATGACCGGACCATCCTGACCGCGATCTATACCCGCATCGCAATGGATGCGGCCAGCATCACCATCAACCATGTAAGGCTCGATGAAAACGGACGCTATGACGAGACCGTTGATTCGGGCCTTAATTCATGCCTGAATCTATCCGGCAACAAAGACCAGACGGGACGTGCTTTGCGGTATGACCTGTTTCTTTCGGTGCTGGACGAAGGCGTGGTGGCGCTGGTGCCGGTGGACGTTGACACTGATCCGAAGACCGGGGACGTGACGATCGAATCCATGCGGGTGGGCAAGATCAAGGAATGGTACCCCGACGACGTGCGGCTGGAAGTGTACAACGACCGGACCGGACAGCGGGAGGAACTGACCCTGCCGAAAGCGCAGGTGGCCATCATCGAGAACCCGTTCTATGCTGTGATGAACGAGCCGAACAGCACCGTTCAGCGGCTCATCCGGAAACTGAACCTGATGGACGTGGTGGATGACCAGCTGGGCAGCGGCAAGCTCGACCTCATCATCCAGCTGCCTTACATCGTCAAGAGCGAAGCCCGGAAGAAACAGGCCGAAGACCGCCGCGCCGAGATCGAACGGCAGCTGGCGGGAAGCAAATACGGCATCGCGTACACCGACGGCACTGAACACATCACGCAGTTGAACCGCAGTCTCGAAAACAACCTTCTGAAGACCGTGGAATACCTGACGAACATGGCATACAGTCAGTTGGGCATTACACCGGAGATCATGAATGGTACGGCGAACGACACTGTGATGACCAACTACGAGAACCGAACCATTGAACCGTTGGTAGCGGCTGCCGTAGACGAGCTGAAGCGGAAGTTTCTGACCGAGGAAGCGCGGGCAAACGGCGAATCCGTGCTCTATTTCCGCGACCCGTTCAAGCTGGCCCCGGTGAGCATGGTGGCCGAGATGGCGGACAAGTTTACCCGCAACGAGATCATGACGAGCAACGAGTTCCGGCAGATCATCGGCATGAAGCCCTCGAAAGACCCGAATGCGGACAGACTGCGGAATGCGAACATCTCGCAGCCGAACGACAGCGGGGCGCCGGACCCGGTGGCAGCCGGGCGGGACACCGTGGAGCGGCTGGTGAATGGGTAGAAAGGAGAAACATTTTTCAAAATGGTGAAGTTTGACTATGATTGCAGCGGCTGGGCGACGAAAGCGAACACCCGCTGTTACGACGGGCTGACCATTGCGCAGGATGCGTTCAAGGAATGCGACGGTAAGGTGGTGCCGATGGTCTACAACCACGACCACAGCGACATCGGCAATGTGATCGGCAAATGCCTGCTGGAAAACCGGCCGGGCGGCGTGTATGCCTATGCGAAGTTCAACGACACGGACACCGGCAAGACCGCAAGAAAGTGCGTGGAGAGCGGCGACCTGAACGCTTTTTCCATCTTCGCAAACGGTTTGCAGAAGGTGGGTAAGACTGTGAAGCACGGTTTCATCCGGGAAGTGAGCCTCGTGCTGGCAGGATGCAACCCCGGCGCACTCATCGACGAGGTGATCAAGCACAGCGCTGATGAGGACTACGAGGGCGGAGAGGCTTTCATCTACAACGACGAAGGTCTGAGCCTGACCCACGGCATAGACCCGGATGGCAACCCGCTGGAGGAACTGGCCCACAGCGGAGACAACGCAAAACAGGAGGAAGCCAAAATGGCGGACGAAAAGAAAGACGGTAAGACGCTCGAACAAGTCTATAACGGCATGACCGACGAGCAGAAAGAATGCTGCCACGCCCTCGTGGGACTGGCCCTGGAGGAGAACGGCGGCGAAGACGACGGTGAGGAGGATGAAACCGTGAAGCAGAATGTTTTTGACAAGGACACCCGCGCAACTGTGCTCCAGCACAACATGGAAGAGATCAACGGCATCATCAAGGGCGCCAAGAGCCACGGTACGCTGAAGCAGGCCTTTGAGGACGCTGGCGTTGACACCGATGAACTGGCCCACAGCATCGACAACATCGACTGGCTGTTCCCGGATGACCACCTGCTCGATAACACGCCCCGCATCATCGAGAAGCCGGATGACTGGGTGAGCAAGGTGATGGGCGGTGTGCATCACATCCCCTTCAGCCGCTTCAAGAGCCAGTTTGCCGATCTGACCGAGGATGAGGCTCGTGCCAAGGGCTACATCAAGGGCAACTTCAAGAAGGAAGAGGTCTTCGGCCTGCTGCGCCGCTCCACCAGCCCCACCACCGTCTACAAGAAGCAGAAGCTGGATCGCGACGATGTGATCGACATCAACAGCTTTGATGTGGTCTCCTGGCTGAAGAACGAGATGCGCTACAAGCTGAACCGGGAACTGGCCCTGAGCTACCTTCTGGGCGACGGCCGCCCCGCAGGCAGCGAGGACAAGATCGACGAGAACTGCATCCGCCCCGTCGTGAACGATGCGGACCTGTTCACCATCAAGATCCAGGTCTCCACTGCCGGTCTGACCAAGATCGAGGATAAGATGCAGGCTACCATCAAGCAGATCCTGCGCAGCCGCAAGAACTACCGTGGCTCCGGCACCCCGACCTTCTTCACCACCGAGGACATCCTGACTGAGATGCTGCTGCTGGAAGATGGCATCGGCCACCCGCTGTATGCAGACACTGCTGCTCTGGCCCGCAAGCTGCGCGTGAAGGAGATCGTAACCATCCCTGAGATGGAGGGCCGCACCGGCGCCAAGGGTGGCGAGCTGATCGGCGTGATCGTGAACCTGGCCGACTACACCGTGGGTGCCGACAAGGGCGGTGCGGTTGCGATGTTCGACGACTTCGACATCGATTACAACGCCCAGAAGTACCTGATCGAGACCCGCTGCTCCGGCGCACTGGCGGTGCCCTTTAGCGCGATGGCCATCGAGTTTGCTGCGTAAAACCGCAGCGAGACGGAGAGGGTTTACGCCGGGCCCTGCGACAGAGGGCAGGCAGAAAGGAATTGAGTTATGCTGAAAACCATTTATGAGACCGGTTATGACCTGCATGTGGCAAACTACGTTGCCTACCTGCACACCGACAAGAAGCTGTATGAGGATGAGGCGCACAAGACCCAGGCAAAGAAGGCCGACGTGGAGAAGGCGTTCAAGCTGGGCCGCCTGCTCGTCATGGGTGCGGACAAGACCTACCTGCCGGTGGCACTGCTGGCGGCCGGTGTGGTCGTGACCGACGGCACCACCGCTGTGACCTGCACCGCCGCAGATGCCGACCCGGCCTGAAGGCCCGCCGTTCTGGACGAGGCAGTGCTCGACCGGACGGTGCTGTGCTGAACGATTCAAAATGGAGTGAAATGCAATGAGCAAGTGGTTTGGAAAGATCGGATACGCTGAGACACTGGAGACAGAACCGAGCGTATACGAAGAGACCATGAAGGAACGGGACTACTATGGGGACCTTGTGCGGAACACCCGCCGTTTTGATCTGGGTGACCAGGTGAACGGTGAAACGACGGTGTCGAACCAGCTGAGCATCCTGGCAGACCCCTTTGCGCAGGAGCATTTCTACGCCATGCGGTATGCGACGCTCTATGGCGCAAAGTGGATCATCGACAACGTGGACGTGCAGTTCCCGCGGCTGATCCTGACACTGGGAGGGCAATACCATGGCTGATATCCTGCTGGACCGGCGCCTGGCGCTGGACAAGCTGCTGCGCGCCATCGTAAAAGAGCGGTGCGGGAGCGAGAACGTCTATTACCAGCCGAAGAACGGACTGGCGATGAACTACCCCTGCATCTGCTATGAGCGGAGCAAGATCAGAAATGTCGCTGCGGATGACAACGTTTATCTGCAGCGCTTTTTTTATACCCTGACGGTGATCGACCCGAAACCGGACAGCCCGATGGTGCTGGCGGCTTCGCGCCTGCCGAGGTGCGGGCATGACCGGCACTTCGTTTCGGACGGGCTGCATCACGACACATTTACCATCTACTACTAAGGAGGATGAACCTATGGCAAGACTGGAATGGGATAAGACTGGTGAGCGCTTTTACCACACTGGTACCAAGCACGGCGTGCTGTACCCGATGGATAACAAGGGTGCTTACCCCAAGGGTGTGGTCTGGAACGGCCTGACTGCCGTGACCGAGAGCCCCGACGGTGCAGACCTGACCAAGCTGCACGCAGACGATATGGTGTATGCCGGTCTCCGCGCAGCGGAAGAGTTCAAGTACACCATTGAGTCCTACATGTATCCGCCGGAGTTCGAGGCCTGCGACGGCAGCGCGGAGATCGTGCCCGGCGTGACCATCGGCCAGCAGCGCCGTCTGCCCTTTGGCTTCAGCTGGGTGACCAGCATCGGCAATGACACCGTGATGGACGATGATGACGGCTACATCATCCACATCGCATGGAACTCGACCGCTTCTCCCAGCGAGAAGAGCTACGAGACCGTGAACGACAGCCCGGATGCCATCACCTTCAGCTGGGAGTGTGACACCACCCCGGTGAACGTGGCAGGCTACAAGCCCACCGCGCACATGGAGATCAACAGCCTGAAGACCGACCCGGCCAAGCTGAAGGCCCTGGAGGACAAGCTGTACGGCACCGAGAACACCACCGCGTCTCTGCCGACCCCGGACGAGGTCATCGAGCTGCTGAAGGCCGCTGCGTAACCTCTCAGTCTCGCCCCGCTCGCCAGCTCCCCTAATAGGGGAGCCATTGGCAAGGCGGTATTGCGAGTGCTGGACGAAAAAGCCCGACGGGGCGTGAAATGCCGGGCTCCGCGCCAGCGGGCAGGCAGTTATTGAAAGGAGAAAAACCATGATCTGTGAACCCATTACCTACACCGACTTTGACGGTGTGGAGCGCACCGAAAACTTCTACTTCAACCTGACTGAGGCGGAGATCACCGAATGGAGCCTCTCTGTGGAGGGCGGCTTGCAGGAGTACATCGACCGCATCGTGAAGGCGAAGAGCCAGAAGGAGCTGGTGGAACTGTTCAAGACCGTGATCGAGAAGGCCTACGGCGAGAAGAGCGCCGACGGCCGCCGGTTCATGAAGAGCCCGGAGATCTTCGCAAACTTTGCGGCGACCCAGGCATTTTCTGACTTCTACATGTCGCTGGCGACCGACACCGAAAAGGCCACCAAGTTCATCAACGCACTTGCCCCGAACGGCAAGTTCAGCGCAAAGCCCGGTGCAAACCCGGCAGCGCAGGCCGTGCCCGTGACGCTGGCAGTGACCAGCTCTGCACAGGGCTGACCCACATTTGAAACCACAGGGAGATAAGACGAATGTTTGAGATCACAATTCCCGGCGAGGAGCTCTGGGATGCGAGGCGGGCGGAATTTACCAGCACGAAGGCGGTGACGCTGCGGCTGGAGTATTCGCTTGTCTCCCTGTCCAAATGGGAAAGCAAGTGGCATATCCCGTTTTTCGACGACAGCATGGAAAAGACACCGGAACAGATGCAGGACTTTGTGCGCTGCATGACGGTGACGCAGGGTGTGGACCCGACGGTGTACGCCCGGCTGACGGTGGAAAACCTGAATGCTATTTACCGATATATGGAAGACCCGATGACCGCGACCTGGTTTGCAGGCGAAGGGAGACCGGGCGAAAAAAATCAAAATGGAACCGCAAAGCGCCGCGCAAGAAGGCGGCCGCCCGGCACGGGGAAGGTGCTGACGAGCGAGGTGCTATATTCCCGGATGTTCCAGGCCGGGGTGCCCATTGAATGTGAGCGGTGGCATCTAAACCGCCTGATGACCCTGATCCGGGTCTGCCAGGAAGAGCAGGCTCCGCCCCGGAAGATGAGCAGGAAAGACGCACTGCGCCAGCGCAGAGAGCTGAACGCGGCGCGGATGAAGAAGTATGGCGCGAGAGGGTAATGAATGCCAAAAATCATTGTATTTCGTCAGAAGGGAAAGTTTAAGAAGACGAGCGGATTTTTGAAGCGGGTGAGCCGGATGGACCTGGATGCGGTGCTGGACGAGTACGGCAAAAAGGGCGTGGCAGCGCTGGCTGAGGCGACCCCGAAAGACACCGGAAAGACCGCCGCGAGCTGGAATTACCGGGTGACGAAAGGGGCCGACAGCATCGTGATCACCTGGTCGAACACGAACGTCGTGGACGACGTACCGATCGCGGTCATTTTACAGTACGGGCACAGCACACGGAACGGCGGCTATGTGGAAGGCGTTGATTATATCAACCCGGCCATGAAGCCGATCTTTGAGGAGATCGCCCGCAAAGCATGGAGGGAGGTGCAGAGAGGATGAGCAGAGAAGTAGACCAGCGCGTGGTCGAAATGCGGTTTGACAACGCACAGTTTGAGAAGAACACCCGCGAGAGCATGAAGACTCTGGACCGGCTCCAGGACAAGTTGCAGTTCAAGGACGTGGACAAGGGCTTCGAGAACATCGAAAAAGCCCAGCGGAACGTGAACTTCGACGAGATGGAAGGCGCACTGGACACCCTGAAGGTGAAGTTCAACGCGCTGGACGTGATGGCTGTGGCCGCACTGACCAACATCACGAACAAGATCGTTGACACCGGCGAACGGCTGGTGAAGAGCCTTTCGGTGGACCAGGTGGCCAGCGGATGGAATAAGTACATCGAGAAGACCTCGAACGTGCAGACCATCATGAACGCGACGGGCGAAAGCATCGACAACGTCAACGGCTACCTGAACAAGCTGATGTGGTACTCGGATGAGACGAGTTACAGCTTCAGCGAGATGACGAGTGCCCTTTCGCAGATGACTGCGGCAGGCGGCGACATCAAGAAGATGATCCCCATGATCATGGGCATCGCCAACGCCACCGCCGACGCCGGTAAAACGGGCTTTGCGTTCCAGAGCACCATCCGAAACCTGACCCAGAGTTACAGCGCCGGTCACCTGCAATTGCAGGACTGGAAGAGCCTCAACCTGATGGGTACGGCCACCAAGGCTCTGAAACAGGAACTCATCGACACGGCTGTGGAGATGGGCAAACTGAAAGAGGGCGAGGTGACCATTGGCACCTTCGAAAGCACCCTTTCGAACAAGTGGGCTGACACGAAGGTCATGGAAAAGACCTTCGAAAAGTACGCCTCCATGATGGAAGCTGCGTACGATATGGTGCAGCAGAACCCTGGCATGACCAGCTCTGAGGCGCTGGAGAAACTGAGCGGGCAATACGGCGAGCTGGCAGAGCGCGCGGCGTTGGCGGCCCAGCAGGCAACGAGCTTCGAGCAGGCCATCGACTCCACGAAGGACGCGGTCAGCTCTTCTTGGATGAAAGTCTTCGAGACCTTCTTCGGCAACAAGGAAGAAGCGACCGAGACCTGGACGGAACTGGCGAACCGGCTGTACGATATTTTCGTACCGTCCATCGACGCGCTGAACGAACGGCTGAAAGAGGGTCTCGACACCGGCTGGAAACAGCTGAACGACAAGCTGGGCGACCAGGCGGAGACCTACGACACCGTGCTGCAAAAAGTGGCACTGGCCAGCGGGGCGGTGACCGAAGAATCCATTGAAGAAGCGGGCAGCTTTGCGAACGCATTGCGGGAAGGCGGCGTCAACGCCGAGCTGCTTCAAAATGGATTGGACGTGACACTCGTCAGCCTGGAAAAGTACCTCGCCATGAGTGACAAGGCGCTGGACGCCCGCAATCTGGACAAGGAAGCCATTGAGCGGGACTACGAAGCGCTGAGCCGGTTGAACGAGGAGTTCCGGACCGGAGAAGCCAACCTGGCAGACTATGCCGCCGGTATGAGTGAGCTTTCGGGCCGCGAACACCTGATGCAGAGTCTGTGGAACATCATGGATGCACTGAGCGCTCTGGTGCAGCCCATCCACGATGCGTTCCAGGAGATCTTCCCGCCGACGAGCGGCAAGCAGATCAAGAGCTTTGCGGAAGGGCTGGATTACGCCACGAGCAAGCTCATCATCGGAGAGGAGACCGCCACAAAGATCAGGGGCGCCTTTACGGGACTGTTCCGGGTCATCCGGGTCGGCACCGACACCATCGCAAAGGTCGTGAAGACGGCGGTGAAGCTGCTGGGTGGACTGGCGGACGTGCTGAAGCCGGTGAAAGACAGCATCCTTGACGTGGCGGGAGGTTTCGGGGATTTTGTGACCGAAGTGGGCGAAGCGCTGACTGGCACGAAGACCCTGGGGGAGCGGTTCGACACCATCCGGGCCAGCCTGAAAAAGCTGCTGAGCCCGCTGGGGGACCTGAAAGACCTCACAAAGAACTTCTCGCTGGCCGGGCTGAAAGAGCAGCTGGACGCCCTCGTGCAGAGCGGCGGGAACCTGAGCTGGATCAGCGGGCTTTCTGAGAATGCGCAGAAAGTGCTGAAACCTCTGATCGTGCTGGCGGGACAGGCGGCAGGCGGCGGTCTGACCCTGCTGGGCGTCCTCGGCGCGGTGGCTGGAGGGGTGATCGCGAAACTGGGCGAGACAGCGGACTTCCTCAAAAAATGGGTGAAGGGCCAGCTGGATGGTGCAGACAGTCTGGAGACGACCCTGACGAATCTGCCGGTGAAGATCGGAGAGGCCGTGACGACCTTTGCGACGACCTTCAAGAAGAACATTTCAAGCATCGAAGCGACGGCGGACACCGTGGTAGACCCGGTGAAGAAGTTCTTCGAGGCGCTGAAGGTGGGCTTCGACTCCATCAGCGGAACGGATGTTTACCGCCTGCTGAGCTTGATCGACGTGGGACTGCTGGCGTTCAGCATCGGGCAGTTTGCGAAGGCGATGAACAGCCTGAAGAAGATGCTGCAAACGCCGCTGACGGGAATGCTGGATTCCATCTCCGGCACCTTCAAGCAGTTGACGAGCGCCATCAAGACGTGGCAGAAGAACAACGCCAGCAAGACCTTGGTGAGCATGGCAAGTGCTGTGCTGATCTTGGCCGGAGCAATGTACGTGATGAGCCGAATCGACCCCGATCGGTTTAAGTCCGTTGCAGCCGTCACGATGTTGAGCATTGTTTTGCTCGCCGGTGCAGCCAAGCTGCTGGAACCGACGGCAAAGAAATTCGATAAGGCATTTGACAGCCTGAAATCCAGCATGCTGAACGCAGCGACCTTGTGGGGAACGGCGGCGGCACTGATCGGGCTTGGCGTTGCGGTAGGCTCCATTGCAAAAGGCTTATCGAACCTTGTAGCAGCATTGAACGAAGGGGACATTGCAGCAAATGCCGCAGCCCTGGCAATCGCGGCAGCCGCAGTGGTTGCCCTTATGTTGGCTATGGGAGAACTGAGTAAGGCATTGGTGATCGGCGAAAAAGTCATCAACCACAAGGTGCTGCTTTCCACGGCGGCAGAGATGATCGCGCTGGGAACCGCCATCAAGATCGTTTCCACGGCGTTGGAACCGCTGAGTAAGATCAAGTTCGCAAGCCTTGCGAAAGCAGGACTGGCGGTAGTTTCGCTTGGCGGACTGCTGACGAGCATGGCGACCGTTCTGGCTGCGGTACAGAAGCTGATCGGCCCCACCGGATTTCAAAATGGAGCTGCAATCGCAGCAATGGCAAGCGGCATCTGGATCGCGGCACAGGCAGTATCCAGCATTGCAAATATCAAACGGGTCAACCTCGACGCGGCTATGACGAGCATCAAGACCCTGATGCTGCTGATAACCACGATGTCGGCACTGTCCGCCAAGACAAAGTTTACTTCCGGCGCGGCTATCTTCATGATGTCATCGTCCTTGATCGTTCTGGCCGGAGCAGTAGAGCTGTTTGCCGTAATGGGCGATGAGGCAATCGATGGACTGATCAAAGTTTCTGCCGGACTGACCGCATTGAGCATTGCATCGCAAGCCGCTGGGGCGGACGGAGCAATGGCTATTATGGCAATGTCTACGGCGATGCTGGTGCTGGCGGGAGCTGTGGCGGTTTATGAAAAGCTCGGCGACGGAGCATGGAGCGCAATGCTCAAGTGCGGGGTTGCACTTGCCGGAATGTACGTGGCTGTTTTTGCGCTGTCCAAAATGTCTGGTGATGCCCTGCAAGCTGCATGGACGATCAACACACTTTCTACAGGCATGATCAAGCTGGCAGCGGCGTGCGTCATTTTCAATGTGGTCAACTGGGACGCATTGAAGGTTGCCGCCGTGGCATTGGGCGGATTGATTGCCATCCTGTTTGGAGCCGGGTGGCTGGCAACGAAACTTCCAGTGGTCAGCGTGGGATTTACCGCACTGGCAACTGCGTTCGATAAGTTCGCATCCGCTGCCTTGAAACTGGCCGGAGCAACTGCCATTCTGGGTGTGCTCTCGATGTTTGCCGGGCCGATCTGTCAGGCGATCATCAATGCAGCTCCCGACATCGAGCAGGCGCTCGTTGCCGTGATAAACATGCTGTGCAATGCGATCATGCAGTGTGCAGGGCCTCTTGTTAAGGCATTCGATGCTCTCGTACGCGCAGTGGTTCCCGTGCTCTGGCAGGAACTGAAAGATGCACTTGGCTTTTTGGGTGTTCCAGAGACGTGGGAAGAACTGGCAGACGCAACGTGGAATGCCATTAAGACCGCCTTTGCGCCATTCAAGGGGAATGGGCTGTTCCAGCAGAGAAACATCGTATTCAAGGCGAATCCGGATTACCAGCCACAGCGGGTCAGCATCACAGACTGGTTCAACACGAAGGATGCCAATGACGATGCTGAGAAGGCCGGTAATGAGGTTGGCGAGCATTACGTGAATGGTAATGTCACAGGCATGACCAAAAACGCGTACAAAGCTGCCGACGCTGGTGCAGATCTCGTAAGTGCCGCCGACGAGAGTGTACGGAAGGAAGCAGGGATCGAATCACCGTCCAGACTGATGGCCGAAAATGGCCGATGGATGGCGCTGGGCCTCGCCGAAGGGTTGCTGGACGAAGGCGCCGTCAACTCGGTTCTGTCCTCGGCCAATGCCTTATGCACCAGACTGGACAATTACATCCGGAATTTCTGGGGCATCCATTCGCCGAGCGACGTTTCGTATGCGTATGGTGAGTATATTGACGAAGGTGCTGCAAACGGCATTGAGAACGGCACCGGCGCTGTGACGGATGCTGTCGACAAGCAGAGCCAGGAAGTAGAGCGCCACTACAGCGACTACCGGACCAAGCTCGTTCAGGCGGCGCAGGACGGTATGACGGACGTGAGCACCACCGTGACGGGTGCGCTGGACGATCTTCAGACCACAGCCGGAGAAAAAGCGTTGGGTGTCGTAGCCACTGTGCAGACGGCCTTGAGCGGGATGGGCCTCGATACTTCAAAATGGGGTGAGGGAATCGCTAACTTTACCTCAAGCCTGAACTTTAAGGACAAGGGCGGCATCTCACCGAACGGGCTGCTGTTCGGTCTGGGCGGGCAGACCGTCCCGGACATGCTGGAAAATGGCGTGGATATCGACGCCATGTACCAGAAAACAAAGGATAAGTTCGACGAGATCACGGGGAATACCGGCAAGAAACCCAAGGGCGGCGGCACCGCGAAGTCGACCAAGACCGAGGCGGACAAGCTGGTGGACGAGTACACTAAGAAGCTGAAGGCGAACAAGGCCAAGATGGACGCCGCCGACAAGGAATATGCACTGTGGGAGCTGACCGAAGGCGACACGTCGAGCGTGGAAGCCCTGGTGGAAAAGAAGACCGACAGCCTGACGCAGGCTATCGCGGACCAGACCGACCGGGTGGCCATCGCGAAGGAACAGTACGACAAGATCCTTGCGGAGAAGAGCTCCACCGACACCCAGAAGAGCGATGCGTATGCGACCTACCTCAACGAGGAGAAGACACTGACTGAGCTGAAGGGAAAGAAGCAGGCGACGCTGTTCCAGGTGATCAAAGACCGGTATGACGACGAAGCCAGCACCGCGACGGACGAATACGAGCTGTGGGCGAGCCTGTACGAAGACACGGCCACGGTGGAGGAAAAGTCAAACAAGAAGATCGAGAACCTGAACAAAAAGATCGGCATCCAGGCGAAGGTTGTGACGGCCGCCGAAGAGGAGTACACCACGCTGAAAGCCGAGTTCGGCGAAGAGAGCCTGAAGACCCAGGAAGCCTACCGGCAGTGGCTGGAAGAGCAGAAGGAACAGCAGGACCTCATCAACGAGATGAACCAGGCCCAGCTGGACGCCTTTGACGATGCTCTGGCCATGCTGGAAAAGCAGGAAAAGATCATCACGAACCGGCAGAACGTGCTGAAAAAGATCTACAACGACGGCGACCTCTCGCAGCGGGAGGAAGCCTACAAGGCGGCGGTCAAGCAGTACGGTGCAGACAGCAAGGAGGCGCGCCTCGCCTCCACCCAGGGCACGATGACCGCCATTCTGGGCGTTGGTACGGCTCTGGACAGCATGGCCTATTCGGTCAAGAAGCTGACGAACAAACAGAACAAATACAACGAAGCCGTCAAACAGAGCGGCAAGGACAGCGAAGCGGCGCTGGATGCGCTGGCCGAGTGGCAGGGCGAACAGTACAACTTCGTGGGCTTTGCCGAAGATCTGGCCACGGCGTTCGATCTGGACGACAGCGGCAAGCGGATGACCATGCAGCTGGGCTATGCCATCGCCCGGAACTGGAAGCCGATCCAAAAGGGATTCCAGGACGTCTGGCAGAAGGTACAGACCAAATTCCCGCAGGCCGCACAGAACATGGCCAACGCCTTCGGGCTGGTGGTGCGGGAAGGCGCGACCGAAGTCATCACCGACGTGTACAGCATGATCACCGCAGCGGTGGGCGGAGACTGGGGACAGGCTCTGACGAGCGGCATTGCGGCCGTGCTGGACTTTATGGGCAGCGACTTCGGAAAGACTGTGCTGGACAACGTCGGCCCGATGCTGGCGACCGCTGGCAAGAAGCTGAGCGGCACACTGGCCACGACACTGGGCGGTGTAGTGAGCGAAGGCGGGCTTCTGACCACGATCGGCACTAAACTGGCCGGACTGGCAGCGACCATCGGCGGAGAAGGCGGCATCCTGGCCACGGTCGGTGCAAAGCTGGCGGCGCTGGCGGCATCGCTCGGCCCGCATGGTCTGCTCATAGCGGCGGTCGTTGCAGCCGGTGCAGTGGTCATCACCTTGCTGGTGAAGAACTGGGACAAGGTGAAGAACTTCTTCGGCAGGGCGCTGGACTGGCTGCGGAACCTGTTCTCGAAGTTCGTGGAGGTCGGCAAGAACCTCGTCAAGGGACTGTGGGAAGGCATCACCGGGGCAGCGAAGGCTGTGGGTGACGGCATTCGAAACCTGTGCACAGGCCTTGTGAACGGGGTGAAGAGCTTCTTCGGCATCCACTCGCCCTCGACCGTGATGGCCCAGCTGGGCGAATACATGAGCCTTGGCTTTGCCAATGGCATCGCGGACAGCGGGAACGCTGTGGACCGGAGCATGAACGACGTGATGCGCTCGGCACTGCGCGCTGCGCAGATGAGCGCCGACATGATCCTGAGCTGCTTTGACGAGGACGCGGATTTCCGCCCGACCATCACGCCCGTGGTGGATCTGGAAGGGGTGCGCAATAGTGCCAACTGGATGCAGAGCGCCTTCGCAGACCCGGACGGGACCCTGAACGCCCGCTTCGAACAGCCCACCCAGCTGATGCGCAGCTTTGCCAAGCGCCGGGAACTTCAAAATGGAGAACCGACAGCAGCTGCCGCAAGCTGCAACGACGATGTCGTGGCGGCCATTGAGAGCCTGGGCAGCCGGGTGGACGCGGTGAGCGAGGCGGTGCGGAACATGAAGCTTTCCATTGACCGGAGAAAGCTGGTCGGAGAGATCATCGAGGATGTGGATACAAAGCTCATGGAACGGGCAGAACGGAGACGGCGATGAATAGCGTAGATCTGTTGCACCTGTACATCGGCGGAAACCCGCTGGCAGAGTATGCGTCGGTTACGTTCCTGGTAAAGAACGGTGCAGGACAGTACGAAAGCTGTTCGACAAAAGACCTGAATCTGGTGCCGTTGAGCCCGCTGCATGTAAACGCATTTGAAGAAAACTGCAAGACCGTCAGCATCCCAGCGATGCACGGAGTACCGGAGTATCCGGCTGCCCTGAGACGGGTGTATAAGAACGCGACGGGAACCTGGGAGTTTTATTACGTCCAGGACGGAACCCTGCATGCGAGCTGGGATGATTATGGCGCAAACAGCCTGAAAGACTGGGTGAAGGTGCGGATGCGATGCGGCATTCCCGGACCGAACGAAACGAGCCTGAAGCTATATCACGGATGGCATACCCGAACCGGCGAGTGGAGCAGCACCTACTACCGACTGATGCGGTTTATTCAGGGAAAAGACTGCAAAGTGCGGATGCACGTGGATGCCTCTGCTGTAAGCGGGCCGAGAGATGCCGAATACGAGGGGCGGTGCTGGGTGAGCAGTGTGAAACCCAGCGAAGGAAAGATGGTATTTGCCATCAGTTACAACTTCGCGCCCCAGAACGAAGAACGACAATAACCGAAATTTCAAAATGGAGGGAGCAGCATGTATCATTCCATCACCATTGGCGACAAGAACACCTGGGATGACTGGCACATGATCCCGGTCACTCCCCCGGTGATCGCTCCCCCGGTTGAAAAGACCATCTCCCTGGACGTCGAAGGACGGAACGGGGCGGTGTATCTTTCCAAAAGCGTCACGGGCGAGGCGGTATTCAAGGCCCGTGAAGGAAGCTGGGAGTTTTATCTGGATACCGAATCCTGGAGAGGGCGGTATGGTTCCTCGCCAGTTGGAAAACAGGCGCTGGATCATCTTGCAAAAGCACTGAACGAAGACATCGCAAAGCCGATGAAGCAGTCTGTGCGGCTGGAGGATGACCCGGCGTTCTTTTATTTTGGAAGAGTCTGGGTGAGCGGAGGTATCAGGCAGCAGAATGACCATACGGTCATTACGATGAAATACAGCCTTTACCCGTTCAAATATTTATACAACAACATTCAGGACGACTGGCTCTGGGACCCATTCAACTTTACGACCGACCTGGCGCTGCCGTATGCAAAGAACCTGGTGCTGAAAGGACAGGAGCAGGTAAATCTGTATCTGCCGCCGTCCGAAAAGCCAAGCGTCGTGCGGGCCAGAGGATGGAGCGGAGTGGTCGCAGGCCTCTACAAAAGCCGTACCCTGCCGTACCGGTATGCAGGGCTTGCAGGACTCTACACGGACCACACAGAGCACCGACTGGTAAACAACATAGAGATCGCGCTTGGCGTCATCGACGACGACCTGCGATATGACGTGTATGAACTGAAGCTGAAGAACACGACCCTGATCCGACAGGTGGTCAATGTGACCTACCTGCCAGCATACTTATAAGGAGCTTTTCAAAATGGGATATCGGGTATATGCCGGAAGCATCGAGCGGGCGGAAGGAGCCTTTCGCGAGGGGAGCTGGGTCGGGTTCCGATGGGTAGACCGGGTAACGCTTTACGACGCGGCAGGCGACCACATTGAAGGAGATGTCCCCGGACAGGTCGTGCTGGACCCGGTGCTGACGCAGGAGAAAAACCAGCTGAACAGCTTTGAGTGCAGCATCCCATATGAGATCGAGACGCCGTTTGCTACGATCCGGAACCCCGTGTACGACGCGCTGAAGCTGCGCAAGAGCTGGGTATGCGTGGAAGAAGACGACAAGCCCATCTTCGTTGGGCGGGTGACAGAACTGGAAAAGCAGTTTGACCGGAGCTGGCGTGTATACGCCGAGGGGGCTCTTGGTGTGATGCAGGACGAGAGCTGGAAACTGGACCCGGCGACTTACACCCTGACGAAGGCTCGGAGCGAAACTTCAAAATGGTTCGATACGTATTATGCAGACACTCTGTTCAATCAGCTGTTCGCTCTTGGAAGGGCTGACTGCGGGTTGATCTGCATCGGGAAAGTGACAGTGCAAAACGGGAAGACCATTGATACGACCGACAAAGGCACCCAGATCGACACCCACTGGAACCTGTTGAACACGCTTTTTTTGGACGAATACGACGGATATCTGCGAACGCGCATCGAAATGTCCGGTGACGTGTGGCGCATTTGCGTGGATTACCTGCTGGACATCGAAGAGACGACCCGGCAGGCGATTTATTACGGCTCGAACCTGCTGGACCTGACCTATACCGAGAAGATCCCCAATGACTTTGCGACCCGGATCACGGCGTACGGCTCAAAGACGGAATCGCACGGGTGGTGGATCTGGAAGAAATACTCCACATCGGCCATAGTGGCGGTGGCAAAGAACGAAGAGGCGGAAAGCAAATACGGCGTCGTGGAGAAGATCGTGACCGTGGATGGGGATACGACCGAAGCCAGCTTGCAGGAAACGGCGGACAAGCAGCTGAAGGAATACAAGCAGAACGTAGAACCGAGTTTGATGATCGAAGCGTTCGACTACAAAGACACAGGGCGGGACCTGGACCGGCTGCAATTTCTGAAAAAGACCCATGTGGTGTCCGAACCGCATGGAATAGACGGGTGGTATGTTTGCACCAAAACAGCCCTGACACTGGATGCACCGGACAACAAGCGGTATGAATATGGCCTGCCGCCAAGAAAACTGACCGATCAGCAGAACGCGAACACTACAAACCAGAAGACGATCAAGAACCAATTGCGGGGCGTGCTGAGTTGGCTGAACAAATAAAGTGGGGTGATTTTCCAAAATGATGAGTTTCGATGAGATCATTGAGGGCATCCGGAAAGCGCTGTACGGACGCGAGGTACGCGAATACTTTGCCTATGCGATCCAGTGGGTGAAAGAATGGGTGACCGAACAGGTCGAGCAGATGAAGAACTGGCTCGAATGGGCCAAGCACTACGCCCAGGATGCCCAGCGGAGCGCCACGGCCTCGGCTAAGAGCGCAGCAGAATCAAAGGAGAGCGCCAGCCAGAGTGCGGCCAGTGCGGCAAGCTCAAAAGCAAGTGCAGATGCCAGTGCGGCGAGCGCGGCAGAATCGAAGGCAAGCGCCGCGGCCTCGGCCAAGAGCGCCAAAAACTCGAAGCTGAGTGAGGAAAGCTCGAAGCTCTACTCGGAACGGTCGCGGGACATCGTCAACGATTTTCAAAATGACTACAAAGGCGGGTACTATAAGACCTTCAACCTGGTGGCCTACCGGAACAAGTGGGGCACCCTGCCGCAGGCGCAGGGCATCTTCACCTATTACTGTGACATCCCGGTCGAAGACCTGACCGAGCGGTTCACGCCGTTTGCCGCCATGACGCTGGAAAGCTACGCCTCGGCCACGGCGGCCGGTGTGGCATGCAGTGTGGAGAGCCGGAAGGGCTGTCTTCGGCTGTTTTCCCGCCGCATCCCGGACGCAGACCTAGACATCATCCTGACGTTGTTCGGCGTGGGCACCCTGAATTATTTTCTGGCGGTGCCGACGGCCGACTGGACGCCGCTGCGGCCGACCATTGGTCCGAACCAGTATTACTGCGATGTGGCCGTGAAGAACTGCACCTCCGACATGATCCCGCTGGGCATGACCGACCTTGTGAACTGGGAGGAAGCGGAGAACGCAGGCATGGCAAGTGTTCTGAGCACCGGCGACGGCTACGTGCGGTTCTATGCCGTGCGCAGACCGGAGGCGAACATCCATGTGAACGTCATCCTGCTCAAGCGGGAAGAGCCTGTGAACCGCCCGGCCACCAAGACGGAGCTGGGCCTTGTGATGATCGGTGACGGCATGGACGTAACAGCGGCTGGCCGCATTTCGACACGCGGGGCAACGAATGAAGAGTTCCGGACTGCAATGCAGGACGCTTTCGGGGAGGTAGACGGATGGCGGATGTGATCTACGCAAAATTAGAACAGCTGCATCAGATGACTTGTTCGATCGGCATGGTGCTGAAGGCATTGCAGGCACAGGTGAAGGCCATCGACGAACGGGGCGGCGAAGACAATGTTCTGGAAAAGATCCTTGTAAACGGGACGCAACTGTTCCCTGACCGCGAAAAAGCCGTTCGGATGACGATCCCTACCAAGATCTCAGACCTGGACAACGACAAAAAGTTTCAGGAGAACGTCATCGAGCAGGTGTTGCTGAACGGCACAAAAATGCCGGTGGACAGTCAGAAACGCGTGAGCATTACCATTCCGACCGGTACAAACAACCTGGTGAACGATGCAGGATACCAGACGAACGCGGATGTTCTCGCGGCCATCAAGGCGAATGCCTACGTCCACCCCAGCCACACGGCATACGGGTCGGGACTGTATAAGATCGTAGTGGACAACCTGGGTCACGTGACGAGCGCAGCAAAGGCTGTGAAGAGCGATATCACGTCACTGGGCATCCCCGGACAGGATACCGTCTACACCCACCCGAAGTACACGGCGCGCGGAACGGGGCTCTACAAGATCGCCGTGGACGCACTTGGCCATGTTTCCAGTGTGGCAGGTGTCACGAAGGGTGATATCACGTCGCTGGGCATTCCGGGACAGGATACCGTCTACACCCATCCGGGCTACACCGGGCACGGGCTGGGGCTTTACAAGTTGGCCGTGGACGGACAGGGACATGTTTCCAGCGTGGCTGGCATCACAAAGAGTGATATCACGGCACTGGGCATCCCCGGACAGGACACGAACAGCTGGCGCGGCATCCAGAACAACCTGAGCAGCGACTCCACGAGCGATTCGCTGAGCGCCGCGATGGGAAAGGCCCTGAATACCAGCCTGAACGATGCGATCACCCGTATCGCGACCTGCGAACAGAAGATCAAAGCCATTGCCAAGACGACCGAAGTTCTTCTTGGAACGGTCGTAAGCCCTGCCATCAAGGGCGACACACTGCAGAAAGGTGCGACCCACACAATGGCAACCTTTGGCAGCGAGGTGGCATTTGTTAAGATTTCTGAGAGAATCAAGATTCTACGTGGCTCTTCCCATGTGGAAGAGCTATGGTCAATATACAATGAAGGGGGTGGCAATTACCATCGCCTGTATGTGCGCTGGGACTTTACGGCAGATGGTAGAGTGACTGCAACCTGCGACACGGAAGTCAGTGACACCAGTTGGAGTTGGTATGACCATACACTGAAGGTGAACATCAACTATTACAAGTACGCGGCGTAAGGAGGAAAATTCAAAATGGCATTTGGACCCATGAGTGTCGGCAACCAGGCGACACTGTCGCTGCTGACCGACCAGACCCTGACTCAGGAGAACATGCCCGCCGATGCCAAAGCGACCGGCACCAGACTGAAAACACTGGACAGCGGTGTAGACAACCTGAACAAACGAATCGTGAAGTATCTGCTGCTGACCGGCGGTACCATGACCGGTGAATTGAAAGCGGAAGGCGGCATCAAAGGCAACCTGACCGGCAGCGCCACCCAGTGGAACAACCACACCCTGCGGAAAAACCGTGCCACTGTGCACGGGACGACCTGGGTGCCTGTGTTCACGGACAACAACATAGACTATGCCACGTTGGACGATCTGCTGCGGGAAGTTACCACCCGCATCTCCACACTGGAACAGAAGTATCAAGCCATTGCCAAGACGACCGAAGTTCTTCTTGGAACGGTCGTAAGCCCTGCCATCAAGGGCGACACACTGCAGAAAGGTGCGACCCACACAATGGCAACCTTTGGCAGCGAGGTGGCATTTGTTAAGATTTCTGAGAGAATCAAGATTCTACGTGGCTCTTCCCATGTGGAAGAGCTATGGTCAATATACAATGAAGGGGGTGGCAATTACCATCGCCTGTATGTGCGCTGGGACTTTACGGCAGATGGTAGAGTGACTGCAACCTGCGACACGGAAGTCAGTGACACCAGTTGGAGTTGGTATGACCATACACTGAAGGTGAACATCAACTATTACAGCTACGCAGTTGCGACCTAAGGAGGCGAAATTTCAAAATGGAGATTTTAGACGTTTCCCGCTGGCAGGGGAATGTGGACTGGAAGAAAGTCAAGGCCAGCGGAAAAGTGGATGGTGTGATGCTGCGGACGGTCTCGACCAGCCCGGCATATGGCGGCATTTACATTGACCCGACATTTGAGAAAAATTACTGGGGCTGTGTGGAGGCAGGACTGCCGGTAGGGGCGTACTACTACACCAAAGCCACCACGGCCATCTATGCCACACAGGAGCTGGCAAAGCTGCAAGTTGCATTGGAGGGCAAGGACTTTACGATGCCCATTGCCGTGGACGTGGAAGACCCCAGCCTGAAAGCCCTGCGGCCGGAGGAGCTGGCGAAACTCGTCAAAATGGAGGCGAAACAGATCGAAGCGTGGGGACTGTATGCCATGGTATACACCTACACGAACTTCGCCGACACGGCACTGGCGCTGCACGAGTTGACCGACTTTGACCTGTGGATCGCGGACTACCGCGGCAAGCGCCCCACCCGCAAGCACGGGATGTGGCAGTACACGAGCAAGGGGCGTGTGCCAGGCGTGAAAAACTGCGTAGACCTCAGCCATGCCTACAAAGACTACCCCAGCATCCTCAAACGGGCCGGGCTGACCCGGATGAAGGAGGCGTGACCCCGATGTGGCAGTTTCTCATGGAATACTGGGCCCAATGGGTCTGTACGCTGATCGGTGCGGGCATTCTGGCTGCGCTGCCGAAGATCAAGGCCCTCTGGGGCGCAGTGCTGGCACTGCTGCACGACCGCATCTACACAGAATGCTACCGGTTCATGGAGCTGGGGTACATCACGCAGGACGGTCTGCGGAACCTGGGATACCTATATAAGACTTACCACATGATGGGCGGGAACGGCACAGGCACGGAACTTTACAATCGCGCCAAGGCCCTGCCCATCCACACCGTATAACGGAGGATTTCAAAATGGACAAAAAAGTATCGACCGCGACCATCGTCCGGACCGTCTGCCTCGCTCTGGCTCTGGTCAACCAGCTGCTCAGCGCGGGCGGACACAGCGTGATCCCCATCGACAACGAGACCGTGAACCAGCTCGTGACCGCTGGGGTGACCATCGTGACGGCCATCGTGAACTGGTGGTATAATAATTCGTTCACGGAAGCTGCCATCGAGGCGGACAAGACCTTTGAACGGGTCAGGGAGAAGAACCGGAGCTGACGAAATAACAAAACACCCTGCCAGACTGAGAGGCTCCGACGATCGGGTCGGGGAACGCAGTTTTGACAGGGTGTTTTCTTTTTTGAGGGAGTATGGTATACTATTTTATGATATGGATGAATCGTGCTTTTGACACGTAATGGATGTGTGGTGTAGGAATTGCGACTCCTACAGCAGCAGTTAGACGTCATTTTTATTCCTACATTGCACGGTCAGATATTACGATGTAGCGTTAATTATATAGGGTTAGAAGGAGTACTATGGAGACAAGCTACTTAAAAACACTTGAGCTTGATAAGATCATTGCCCGCGCAGCCGAGGGCTGTGTCTGCCGGGAGGCCAAAGCGCAGATGCTGGCGCTGGAGCCCCAGTGCGACCCGGACGAGGTCCGCTATTCGCTGGAACAGACGGACGCCATCAACAGCCTGCTCATCAAAAACGGTTCGCCCCGGTTCGGCGGTGTGGAGGGTGTCAGCCAGCTGGTGACCCGCGCTGTCAAGGGCGGTGTCCTCTCGATGGGAGAACTGCTGATGGTGGCTGGCGCACTCCGCAACTTCCAGAATCTGAGCAGTTGGTACGGTTCCTCGGATCACGAAGCGCTGCCGACAGACGACCTGTTCTACGCGCTGGCCCCGCAGCCCGGCCTGGAGCAGCAGATCTCCAGCGCCATTCTGGCACCGGATGCCATGGCTGACACGGCTTCTCGCACATTGAATGAGCTGCGCAAGAAGATCCACGCCACTGAAAACAGCATCCGCGACCGTCTGGAAACTATGGTCCGCAACATGGACACCTCCAAATATCTGCAAGAGAGCGTCGTTTCCATGCGAAACGGCCGGTATGTCGTCCCGGTCAAAAGTGAATACCGCGGCGAAGTGAGCGGCATCATCCACGATGTTTCCTCCACGGGCGCAACGGTCTTTGTGGAGCCGCAGGCCGTCGTGGAGGCAAACGCCCGCATCCTGCAATACCGCGCTCAGGAGGCGCAGGAAATCGAGCGCATTCTGGTTGCCTTCACGGCACAGGTCGCCGCCATTGAGCCGCAATTCCAGTACAGCTATAAGGCCATGCTGGAAATTGACGTCCTGCTGGCTAAAGCGCGGCTGGCGCTGGACATGAAGGCCTTCAAGCCTGCCGTGCGGACCGATTCGTCCTTCTCACTCATCCGGGCACGGCATCCGCTCATCGACCCCAAAAAGTGCGTCCCGGTGGATATCGCGCTGGGCAGAGACTACGATTCGCTCATCATTACCGGCCCGAACACCGGCGGCAAGACGGTCACCCTGAAAACGGCCGGTCTGCTGTGTGCCATGGCACAATGCGGCTTCCTTATTCCTGCCGACGAGCGCAGCGAGATCTGCGTATTTGACGAGTTCCTCGTGGACATCGGCGACGAGCAGAGCATCGAACAGAGCCTGTCTACCTTCTCTGGCCACATGAAGAAGATCACCGGCATCCTGGAACTGGCCATGCCCCGCACACTGGTCCTGCTGGACGAGCTGGGAGCAGGCACAGACCCCGCCGAGGGTGCTGCGCTGGCAGTCGCCATCATCGAGGAGCTGCGCCGCCGTGGTGTGCTGCTGATGGCGACCACCCACTATGCAGAGCTGAAGGTCTTCGCTCTGGAGACGAAAGGCGTCGTCAATGCCAGCTGTGAATTTGACCTTGAGACGCTGCGCCCCACATACAAGCTGAGCGTCGGCGTTCCCGGCAAATCCAACGCCTTCCTCATCAGCGAGAAGCTCGGCATCCCAGAGCGCGTCATTGAAGCGGCACAGCAGCATCTTTCGGCAGAGGACAAGCGTCTGGATGCGGTTCTGGGCCAGCTGGACGACCTGAAACTGCAGCTCAAGGAAAGCCAGGACGAGGTGGAAGAGCTTCGCAATGAGGCTGCCCATCAGCTGGATGCCGCCCGCAAAAAGCGGGACGAACTCATCCAGCAGGGCGAAAATGAGCTGGAAGCAGCCCGCGCCAAGGCCCGTGCACTGGCGCAGCAGGTGGAAAGCAAAGCATACGCTTTGACGGATGAGCTTCGTCAGCTCCAGAAGGATGAGCGGATGAGCACTCAGCAGAAAGCCCAGCGCGCGCGGGAAATCGCCAAAAAGGAATCCGAAAAACTGTTCATCGGCACCGAAATCGTGCACAACCCGGTCAAGGAATTCGTTCCGCTGAAGGAGGTCAAGGTGGGGCAGGAGGTCTGCATCGCCGAGCTGAATCAGCTGGCAACGGTGCTGGCTCTGCCGGATAAAAACGGCGATGTTCTCGTTCGCGCCGGAATCATCAAGACCAAAGTTCCGCTCCTGGGCCTGAAGCAGCCCGAAAAGCTGGTCAAGGAACCGCAGGCCAAGACCAAGGCGCAGCAGCGGTATTCCCGCCTGACCGGTGACGCCAACCGTCCGAACGGCAGGGTAGAGCGGGTGCAGCGCAGCGCCAAAATGGAGTGCAATCTGCTGGGCCTGACGGTCGATGAGGCACTGCCGGAGGTGGATTCCTTTATCGACCGCGCCATCCTGAACGGCCAGACCGTGGTCTATCTGATCCATGGCAACGGCACCGGTGCACTGCGCACGGCCATCCACAAGCATCTGCGCGGAAACCGCATGGTTAAGAGCTTCCGCCTTGGCCGCTACGGCGAGGGGGAAAGCGGCGTGACCGTGGTCGAACTGAAGTAAAATTTCTCCGGGCATTTCCCGGAAACCTGCCCCTGAAGCGATCTCGCGGGCAGGTTTTGTTTTATTCAAAGCAGGGAAGTCTATATGGCAAAACATGCAGTCCATCGCAAAAAGAAGCAGAAAAATCAGGCCTTTTCATTTCGTCACGCGGTCGTTCTCTGCCTCTGTTTCATCGGGATCTGTTTCGGCCTTTATTTGTGGTATGCAGCCTTTACGATTGGGCAGGGAACACCCGCAGTCGACGATGATGATTTTCGTCCTACCTTCGGCCCGCCGCCTTATCGCATTGCGATCGATGCCGGGCACGGCGGCTCGGACCCCGGCGCACAGGGGATCGTAACAGAAAAGGAGATGACGGCAGCTACCGCCGAAGCACTGCGCGGGTGGCTGGAGGCAGACCCCAATTTTATCCCGCTCCAGACCCGCGAAAGCTATGACGCTACGGCAAAGCCAGCAGAACGCGCCGCTGCGACCAATGCGCTCTCGCCGGACCTGCTACTTTCCATCCACGGGAACTCTGCACCGGAAGGCTCCACAGCCTCCGGGTTCGAGTGCTATCCCAGTGTGCCGGGCCGCACCTGGCATCAGGAAAGCTATTATTTCGCGAAACTCCTGGCCAGCGCCATGCGTTCCGCCGGGGCCAGTCTGCGGGGGCGCGGGGGAGTCCGTTACATTTATTATATCGGAGAAGCAAAGCAGCTGGTCGAAACCAGCCACACTGAAGTGCGGGCAGAGCGCAGCTTTACCATCCTGGAAGATGCAAACTGTCCGGCCGTTCTGGCAGAGCAGTGCTTTGTGACCAGTGCCGCCGATGTTGCACAGTTTGGCAGTGAAGAGGGTTGCAGGCGAACCGCCCGCGCTTACTATGAAGCCATCTGTACATATTTTGAGATCACGCCGCTGCCGGAATAAACCAGACCCGGCGCAACACACATAGCCCGAACCTGCAACGGTGTGCGTCCTGAAACTGAAACGAAAAACGAGCCTCCCGGCAAAGCTGTGCGCGTGGAACACAGCAGAAGAGGGGGCCTGTTTTTCAATGACATAAGTTTCGTATAATGCACGTTATGCGAAATATAGGGGAGTGAAAAAGCCCTCTTTTCTCCAATTTTTGCCAATTAAGGCCGCCGGGCTCAATTTTGAGCCCCAGCGGCCTTTTTTCGGTATGTATGCAATTGGTGTATTCTTGGTCTGTTTTTTCTGTTTTTTGATCTACACTTATGTCAAAAAACGATTCATCACAACGACGGTGTAATCGTTTGTATGATCTCTCAAGCCGGTGTCTGTGAATTGATTCTTCAGCCAGAACGATCTGCTTTGTTCGTTTCCATCCACATAACCCAAACGAATGTATTGATAATCCCATTGCGCCAGACAGGCACACAGCTCAGTGATGATCGAGCTTCCGACGCCGGTTCCTTGCAGGTCTTTCTCCATCATAAAGAATCCGATGAACCCACTTTGCGCATCCGGATAATGGTCGATGAAATCCATCACAGCAACAAGCCGCTGGTGGACGTCAAAATAGCCCAGATAATACTTATCCTGTTCTTGACCGGTCTTGCGCTGCGGCATGGCCTTCATATCGGCTTCGATGTTTTCCGGCGTCACAAACGGCGGACAATGCTCATAGTACTGCGGATTTTTCTCACAGAGCGCAAAAACAGACGGAATATCGTCACTGAATAGCCGCCGAACCGTATAAGTGCCCGAAAATTTCGTATAATCCATTTTAGTGCTCCGTTTTTTCGCTTGCATCCGACTCACGCAGCGCCGAAACATCTACGCGGAAACCGTCTTTGGCAGCCCCATCAAAGGCTTCCATCGGCCCGGTCGGCGTTTCGGCTGCATCATCCGGAGCATCCTTCGCTCCTGCGTCCATTTCTGCACTGTTCGGCGAAATTCCGCCGCGGGTCTCCCCCGCTTCTTGTTTCGTTGTATCCAAGTTTGTCTTCCGGACTTCCCCCAGCGGGTTCTGCTCAATGGCTGCGCGGACCTGAAATTCTTGCAGATGCGTATAGATCTGGGTCGTTCCCACACTGCTGTGGCCAAGCAGCTGCTTGAGCGTCAGAATATCCACATTGCCGGTCTGGTACATCAGCGTAGCTGCTGTATGCCGCAGCTTGTGGGTCGAAAAGCCCTTCAGCCCTGCCGCCTTCATGGCACCTGTCACCAGCTGTTCCACGCGGCGGTTCGAGATGCGGTCTTTCATGCGGCGGGTCACAAAAACGGCCTTTTCCTTGGGGTCCAGACCTTCCATCGTGTTCCGTTTCTTCAGGTACAATTGCAGCGCTTCGATACAGGCATCATTCAGGTAGACCATGCGCTCCTTGTGGCCTTTGCCGAACAGCCGGATTTGCCGCTGTTCCAGGTCGATGTCGCCAAGGTCCATCCCGACCAGTTCTGCCAGACGCATCCCGCAGTTCAGAAACAGCACGACCATGCAGTAATCCCGTTCCGGGAAATCGCTCTGATGCTGGGTGCTTTCCAGCAGCTGCATGGATTGCTCCGCCGTCAGATATTTGGGCAGAACTTTATCCTGCTTGGGCGGTTTGATGGAAGCCGTCGGGTCCTGCGAAAGGCGGTTGACCTGATTGACCAGATAGTCATAAAACCCATGCAGGCTGGCCAGCCGCCGGGCCGTGGAGGACTTTTTGTTTCCGCATTCACGGTTCAGAAAATACAGATATTCGTAGACGTCCTCTTTTGTCACACTGCCCCAGAATGCGGTGTCGAGCCCTTTGGGGTCGATCTCTTTCAGTTCCGCATCCTCTGCCACAAGGCCCCTGCGGCGCTTCATAAAGCGGCTGAAGCCACGCAGATCGCAGTAATAGCTGAACGCTGTATTCGCGCTTTTGCCTGCGATCACTTCCAGATACCGCACATACTCCACAATGTCCGCCGAAGCATCATCGAACGGTTTGTGCTTGCTGGGATTCTTTTCATCAAGATAGATGGACATATCGTTTCCTTATCATTTCCATTAAAGGCGGTCGTTTTTCAAAGCATGGATCGCATCCGAGATATAAGCCGCCCCTATGAGCTTCATGCCCGGATAATCCGCTGGGTTCAGATGCGCAAGGCTGTGCTTCGGCACGACGGCACGTTCAAAACCGATGCGTTCCGCCTCCCGCAGACGTTGTTCCAGGTTGGGCACACTGCGCACCTCACCGCCCAGACCGACTTCACCGATGGCGATCAATTTGTCGCTGACCGGGCAGTCCAGCAGCGATGAAACCATGCTGAGGCAGACCGCCAGGTCGCAGGCGGTATCCCGCAGCGTGATGCCGCTGACGATGTTGATATACACATCCAGATTGCCAAAGAAATACCCGGCGCGTTTTTCAAGGACCGCAATGAGAAGGTTCATGCGGTTGTAATCGTAGCCGCTGCAGGCGCGGCGCGGTGCCGGGAAATTCGTTTTCGTCGCAAGCGCCTGAATTTCGCTCAGAATGGGGCGGCTGCCCTCCATCGTGCAGGCGACGCAGTTGCCGGAAACGCCGAGCGGACGGCCTTCCAGAAGCATCTGCGAGGGGTTTTCGATCTCTTCTAGCCCCTGCCCCGTCATATCGAACATGCCCAGCTCATTCGTGGAGCCATAGCGGTTCTTAGCTGCCCGCAGGATGCGGTAAGGCAGCATTTTGTCGCCCTCAAAGTATAGCACCGTATCCACGATGTGCTCCATGACCTTGGGGCCGGCAATGGCACCATCCTTGTTGACATGGCCCACGATGAACATCGGGATCTCCTGCTTTTTGGCCACTGCCAGCAGCCGGGCCGCGCTTTCCTTCACCTGGCTGACCGTGCCGGACGAAGAGGAGATGTCCATGCAGCGCATGGTCTGGATGGAGTCGATGACCACAAGATCCGGCTTTTCCTTTTCGATCAGGCCGCAGATCTCGTCCACGTCGTTTTCAGCCACCAGATAGATGTTCTCCTGCGGGATCTTGAGCCGCGCGGCACGCAGCTTGACCTGCCGCACCGACTCTTCCCCCGTAATATACAAAACCGTATGCTGGTTGGAGATGGCACCACAAAGCTGCAGCAGCATGGTGGATTTGCCCACGCCCGGCTCACCGCTGAGCAGGACCACGCCGCCCAGCACGATGCCGCCGCCCAGCACACGGTCCAGTTCGGAGATGCCGGTCAGAATGCGGCTTTTCTCCTCGGTCGTGCTGATCTCCGACAGGCGCCTGGCCGTCAGCGAGGTCACACCCTCCTGCCGGGCAGGGGCAGCGGCTTTTCCGCCGGTAAGCCCCGCCTTGGGGGCCTCTGCGACCACATCTTCGTTCATGGTGTTCCAGCTGCCGCAGCTGGGGCAACGGCCCATCCAGCGCGGGCTGGTCTCCCCGCAGTTGGAACAGATGTAAACGGTCTTCAGTTTTGGTTCTTTCATAGACGCTCCTGTGGGGCCCGCCGGGCGGCAGGCCCGCTTTGTTTGTTCCTCTTTATATTACCACATCCGGCGGACCCCCGCAACCGCTCTCTTATTTTACCTCTACGATGGTGATGTTCTGCGCCGTCACACTGCTTTTGCTCAGGACGATATCCCGGATCTGCGCCACCTGCGCTGCCGTCAGTGCGTCGCCAGAGGTCATCACCGTCAGGTCTGCCCGACCGGACTGCAAAAAGCAGAGGCAGTCTGCAAATCCTTTGGCCTTGACCATCGTTTCGATCTCATTTTCTGCATGGAGATCTTCCAGATTGCCGGTCAACTGCTGGGTGTAGCTCTTTTTCTCTTCTGCGGAGAGCGACGACGATTTCAAAGCTTTCTGCACGGCGTCCATTGCTTCGTCGTGCGCCTTGGTCCGCTTGAGCCGGGCCTCCTCAAAGAACTTGGAGCCGCTGTGATTCGCCACGCTGACGAGCTGTGCTTCTCCATAATTCTTGTTGGCGCTGGAAACGGCTTCCGCCTCGGTCATCAGGCCGTCCAGAATGGGCGCGGAGGCTTCGTCCGCCGTGTCTGCTCCTGCCGCGACCTGGACGGCATTTTCCTCCAGTGTGACGCCCGCCCGCGCATACTGCCAGTTCAGATAAACTGCAACGACCAGAGCCGCCGCCAGGGTAAGCGCCGTCACTTTTCGGGTGTTCTTGGAAATAGCTCTCATGGAAATGTTCCTCCTTGTCTCTGCGACTGAATGGTTCGGAAACAGCCGGTCAGGGCCGGCGTTGTTCTACACAGATCCGGGTAGACGAAATATCCAGCAATGCCCGCACAAGCTCGGTGATCCGTGCAGCGACCCGGACATCTCCCCCGCCGTCACAGACGACCGCGACACCGCACACCTGCGGATAATAGACCGTCTGCGCCAGAGCCGTGCCGTCATCCAACAGCACATGCGTTTCCTGGCTTTGGGTCTGTCCCGACTGCGTGTCCGTAGCATAGACGGTCTCCTCCCCGGTCTCCAGTGTCACCATCACGGTCGTGGCCCCGGCCCCGTCGATCTGCTCGATCAGGTCCTGGAGCTGTGCTTCCAGCTGCTCCCGGTAGGCTGACGCCTGGGGAGCCGACGCCGCGGATGGTTCCGCAGGCGGCGTTGCGGGCAGCAGTTCGGAGAGCAGCAGCAACAGCATTGCCGCGCCGCCCAGCACCACAGCCAGCCGGGTGCGGTTCTGCTTTTCCAGCAGTGCCCGGAAATCGAATGTCGTTCCTTCTCCCCGCTGTTTCATGGCGTATTCTCCCCGCCGGGTACATCCCACACAGGCGATACGCCCAGCGTATGTTGAAGAAGTTCCTCTACCGCATCCCGCGTTTCTTCCGCCTCTCCCATCGGCGTTACCGTCAGGGAATGGACCTGTACGCCCTCCGCTGTCTCTTCCAGCTCGATGCGGATGGCGACCTCTGCGCCCAACTCTTCACGGCAGCGAGCTTCCAGGGTGTCTTCCAGCTGAGACGCCGCCGCACGAAGCACGGTCTCCTTCTGTGTTCCCAATTCCACCGAAGACGCCGCCGGGAGAGCGAACGTCTGCCACTCCCCTTTTGCCTTCGGAAGCACACAGAGGACCACTGCTAAAATATATAACCCAGCCACCGCTTTTATGCTGCGCCGGGCCCACCCCTGCCCCGTGAGCTGTGCGGTCAGCTCCGCGCATATACACGCCGTGCAGAAAACTGCCACCGCCGCTTTGATGTTCTGCACCTCATCCACCCCCTACCACAAAGAGCAGCGCCGTGCCTGCAATGGCAAGCCCCGCAAACAGCGCCGTCACTGCCATCATGCAGCGGAGCGCCTCAGCAAAGCATTCCAGAAGGCTCTGGCAGCGCTCACTGCCCATCAGTCCGCATAGAAGCCCGCACCCGGAAAGCAGGCCCAGCTGGATCAGCATTCCCAGATAGACCGGCACGAATTCTGCTGCAATGGTCAACAGCGCAGCCAGCCCCAGCCCGCTTTTCAAAAGCTGAAGGCACGACAGCACCGTCTCCGAGGCATCGCGCAGCGTCTCCCCGATGATCGGCACCGTCCCGGTCAGAAGCTGCCCGGTGCGCAGGGCCGCACGGTCCAGCTGCAGCGTTGAGATGCGCTCCAAACCCAAAAGGGCAACCAGAAGTTTGCCCGCCCACCCCAGCAGCTTTTCCAGTGCACTGCCAACTGCTTTGCAAAAGCTCCCCAACCCAGTCTCCGCACAGATGCAGCAGGCCATGCTCAAGGCCAGATAGCATTGGAGCAGCGGCGGCACCAGCACCGTGAGCCCCTGCGCCAGCGCACACAGCAGCGTCAGAAGAAAACCGCCTGCCGAAGCGCCTGCCACGCTCTCGCCGCCCAGGGTCAGGACCCCTGCATACACCGGCAGAAATCCCAGAAGAAACCGGTTCCAGCTTTCGATCTGGGTGCAGAGCGTTTCGGAAAGGGCCACGAGCTTCTCCCATAGCAGGACCCCGCAGCCCCCAGCACAGACGAGATCCAGCAGCGTTCCATCCGCATGGCCGCCCAACAGCAGTGCGATGACAGCGCCTAGCACCAGAAAGGTCAGAACCGCCGCATATCCGCTTGCAGCGGTATGCAGAGCCGAGGGCAGGGACTCCGGCAGAAAACTGCGCAGAGCCTCCCAGGGGTTTTCTGCGAACGCCGCAGGCGATACCGGGCCTTGTTCCAGATAAGGCCCCCACGTCTCTGCGCCCGGAAGGCGCACATCCCAGTTGTTCATCCCGTCATACTCCCGATTCGCTGTAAAATCTCTGCCAGCAGCGGCCACGCCGCCGCAAGCACCAGACAGCGGCCGGCCAGCCCGACACACCACGCCAGCGATTCCGCTCCGGCTTCTTCGCAGAGGGTATGGGTATAGTCCGTCAGAAGCAGAACGACCGCGCTCTTCATCAGGCACGAAAAGGCTGCGCCGTTCGTCTGCTCCCCCAGGCGGACGATGCCAAGGAGCGCTGCCTGGAATGCAGACCCGACCCGCACCAGAAGCACCAGTGCCGCCCCCAGCGAAAGCAGCAGCGCGTAGGATGGGACACTGCGCCTGAGCACCGTATAAAGCAATGCTGCCACAAGCGCCAGGCCAAAGGCCGCTGCCGCCGCACTCATAGTGCGAACAGGGATTTGATGGTCACGAACAGGGCGCTGATCTGTTTCACCAGAATGGACAGGACCACGACCAGCCCTGCCAGTGTCGTCATCATCGCCTGATCCTCCCGCCCGGAGCGGATCAGCAATTGGTTCAGCACCGCTACGATGATGCCAATGGCCGCGATCTTAAAGATCAGGTCGATCTCCATCTTTTTCATCCTCTCCGCTCAAATCAGCAAAATTGCAGCCGCCAGCCCCAGCGCAAGGCCAAGCTTATGCGAAAGCTCGTTCGTTTGCCGCAGCTGCGGTGCAAGCTCTGTCTGAAACGCCTCGAACTGCTGGATGTAAAATGCGAGCTGCTGGCATTCCTGCGCTGCTTCTGCATGGCCCAGACCTGCCATGCACGCCCGGAATGCGTTCTGCTCCCGCCGGGTCAGTGCCGGATCGGGAGCCAGCGTTTGCAGCGAATGCTCTGTCTGCCCCACAAGGCCTTCCCGCTGCATAGCACAAAGCAAAGCTCTCAGATCCGTGCGCCGGAATTCGATCTCCCGGCGGATGCGTTCCAGTAGGGCAATGGTCTTTTGCAGTGCCTGCCGATGTGCCTCTGCACGGATGCAGACCCCATCGCCAACGCACCAGCCGCAGAATACCAGGCAGACCGCCCCGATGCCATGCAAAAAGAGACTGCTCATAAAAACCGCACCTCCCGCACCTGCCCCGGCTCCGCCCGCCCTTTGAGCCAGACCAGCACATGGAGTGCGCCCCGCGCCTGCAGCGCCTGCACCTGGGGGCGTCCGACCGCTTCTTCCGGGGACGCTGCATGGAGCGTTGCGATAAAGTCCACGCCGCTGAAAAGCCCCTGTTCGAGCGCTGTCACCTCATCCAGACCGCCCAGCTCGTCCAACAAAAGAATCTGAGGCGAGAGTGTCCGCAGTGCCATCTGCACAGCCTGTCCCTTCGGGATGCCGGAGATCACATCCAGCGCTTCACCGGGCGTCTTCCGCCGGGAGCTGCCCGAAAACAGCTCCCGCCGCTCGTCGATCACCGAGACCAGCTTTTTCTGGCAGACAAGCTCCCGCGCCATGCTGCGCAGAAGCGTCGTTTTGCCGCTGCCCGGCTCGCCTACGAGAAGCATCCCGATGAAATGCGTCTGCATGGCTGCACACAGTTCCTGTGGGAGCGGGATGGTTTTCTCCCGCGCAACGCGCAGGTTGACGGAGGTCAGTTCCTGCAAAACGACGCCCTGTTCCGGGTTTTGCAGAAAGCGCCCACCAAGGCCCGCCCGGCACCCGGAGGGACCCGTCACATACCCCTGCGCGATCTCCGTCTGATGCGTGTGGACCGACCCGCCGCACAGCGTGAACAAGATCTCCTCCATCTGCTGCGGCGTCAGAAGCATCCGCTGCAAGGAGGCAAGCTCCCGCGCTGTTTCCTGCGGTGTGCAGACTGCCCCGCGCATCGTGAACGCTGGTGCACAGCCCACCCGCAGCCGAAGCTCCTGCACATCGGGCGCAAGGGCCGACGGCATGTCCAGAAGCGGACGAGCCAGCCAGCTCGGCAGCGATTGAACCATCTGATAATACTCGTCCATCCTGCATTCTCCTTCCGCGTCTCTTGTCATCACTGTATGCAGCCGGGCGGAAGATAGAACCGGGCAGCACAAACGCCCGCACAGCGTGTTCCACTGTACGGGCGTTTGATGGGGTTCTTCTTTTATTCAGGACTCCGGAAAGATTCAGGCTTCCGGCTTTGGTTCCTTGTTCAACAGGGCGAGGAACTCTGCTTCGGTCAGCACCGGCACACCAAGGGCCTGTGCCTTGGTCAGCTTCGAGCCTGCCGCCGTTCCGGCCACCACATAGGCCGTCTTTTTCGAGACGGAACCGCTGGCCTTGCCGCCGTTCTTTACGATCAGCGCTTCCGCCTCATTGCGGGAAAGGGTCTCCAGTGTGCCGGTCACGACCAGCGTTTTTCCGGCGAGTTTATCGCCCTTGGGCTCTCCCTTCCACTGCATATTCAATCCGGCATCCGCCAGACGATGGACAAGGTCGGTCGTTCCGTCTTTTGCAAAGAACTCGGTCACGCTCTGAGCCATCACACCGCCAAAGCCATCGATCTCGCTGATCTGCTCCTCGGTCGCCTCCCGGATGGCTTCCAGCGAACCGAAATGTTCCGCCAGCAGAGCCGCAGCCTTATCGCCGATGTTCCGGATGCCAAAGCCAAACAGCAGCTTGTCCAGATTGTTTTCCCTGGAGTGCGCGATGGCTTGCAGCAGATTGGTCGCACTCTTTTCCTTGAACTTTTCCAGCGTCAGCAGCTGCTCCAGCGTGAGGGTGTAAAGGTCAGCCGCCGAGTGCACCAGCCCCTTATCCACCAGCTGCGTTGCAACCGCCGTACCGAGGCCGTCGATGTCCATGGCATCGCGGGAAGCAAAGTGGATGATGTTGCGGAGTGCCTGTGCCGGGCACTCCGGGTTGACACAGCGCAGTGCCGCCTCATCTTCCAGATGCACCACCGGTGCGCCGCAGGACGGGCAGACTGTGGGCATCTCATAGGGCTGTGCGCCTTCCTCATGGCGGGTCACACCGATGACCTCCGGAATGATATCACCCGCCTTGCGCACCTGAATGGTATCCCCGATGCAGAGGCCGAACTGACGGATGAAGTCCTCGTTGTGGAGCGTCGCACGCGCTACGGTAGTCCCCGCCAGAAAGACCGGGTCAAAGCAGGCCGTCGGGGTCAGAACGCCTGTGCGGCCAACGGCTACTTCGATGCTGCGCAGCGTCGTCTCCTTGACCTCCGGCGGGTACTTGAACGCAATGGCCCAGCGCGGGAATTTGTTGGTCGAACCCATCAAATCGCGCTGGGCAAAAGCATTTACTTTGATGACGGCACCGTCCATATCAAAATCGAGCTTCGAACGGTTCTGGCCAATCTGCTCGATCTCAGCAATGGCGTCTTCGATGTTGTGCACCACGTGATAGCGCGGCGAGACCGGCAGGCCCAGGCTCTTGAGGTAGTCCAGACTCTCTGCATGGGTAGTCAGTTCCTTGCCGCGGATCTGCTGCACATTGAAGATAAAGATCGACAACCCACGGCTCCCGGTGATTTTCGAATCCTTCTGGCGCAGCGAACCGGCGGCTGCGTTGCGCGGATTCTTAAAAGGGGCCGCTCCCTGCAATTCCTGCTCGGCGCAAAGGTGCTGGAACGCTTCATGCGGCATATACACCTCACCGCGCACTTCCAGAAACTCCGGTGCATCCTTCAGCTGTTTGGGAATTTTCCGGATGGCTTTGACATTGGCCGTCACGTCTTCGCCGACCACACCGTCGCCGCGGGTGGAAGCCCGCACCAGCGTACCGTTTTCGTATTCCAGGCTGCACGAAAGGCCATCGATCTTGATCTCCACCACGTATTCCGGTTCGACGCCTGCTTCACGCACCCGGCGGTCAAAGTCGCGCAGTTCGTCAAACGAAAACGCATCCAACAGACTTTCCATTTTGACCGCGTGTGTGACCTTGGCAAACCGTCCGCTGGGGGTCCCGCCGACATGCTGCGTCGGTGAGTTGGGTGTGACCAGCTGCGGGAACTGTGCTTCCAATTCTTTCAGCTCCCGTGTCAGGGCATCGTATTCAAAATCCTCCAGTTCGGGGGCATCCTGATCGTAATAAAGGCGGTTGTTCTTTTCGATCACAGCGCGCAGTTCTTCCACGCGCTTCTGCGCTTGCTCCAGTTCCAAATACTCCACGCTCCTTTTCTATGGACTATTATAGCATAAAACGGCGCGGCATTCGAGTCAATTTTTCGCTGTAGAAATGTGCCGCTCAAACAAGCTATACGATTTGTATTCTTTTCATTCTATGCGTTTTTGATGCAGATGAAATTTTGTTGCAGACAGCTTTCTCGCGATTTACTCTTTGTTTTATTTTTTCAGTTTCAATCGCATCTGCGTTATTTCAATCCGATTTGTTTTATGAAATCAACGGTTCAAAATCGTCTTGATCTCCGCGAGATCCTTTGCAAAACAGATTCCTTTCTGCCGTTCTTCAGACGACAGGCCCGTTTCGATCATGTGGCTCAGCAGCATCCGCAGGCCGGTATAATAACCATCCAGATCGTACAGAATGCAGGGCGCATCCAGATGCTTCAGCGAGACTTTGGACATCACCTCTGCGATCTCTTCCAGCGTACCTGTCCCGCCGGGAAACGCAATGAACGCATCGCCCAGCTCAATCATCTTCGTCTTCCGTTCGGTCATATCCTTTGTGACGATCAGCTCCGTGAGGCCATCGTGTTGAAGTTCCCCTTTGACAAAGAACTCCGGCTCCACGCCGATCACCTTGCCGCCCGCAGCCAATACACTGTCCGCCAGTGCACCCATCAGGCCGCTTCGGGACCCGCCGTAGATCAGCGCATTCCCGCTCTCCCCAATCCAGCGGCCAAGCTCCTGCACCGCCGCTTTCAGCGTCGGGGTGTTTCCTTCGTTTGCTCCAAGATAAACTGTAATGTTCATAGGTTCTCCTTTCACATCCGGTGCTCAGGTCTTGGGCTGATACTGCACACTGGACACATTGTAAATAGTGACAAACGCCTTGGGGTCCTCCCGGTTAATAAAGTTCATCAGCTTCTGATACTCGCTCTTGTCCACGATGGTAATGATCTCGTTGTGTTTTTCCAGATTGTATGCGCCGATGGCCTCGTACATGGTCGCACCACTGTGCAGATCATTGATGATAAACTGCCGTAGCGCCTCCTCTTTTTCGGTGATGATGCAGACACGGCGCTTGATGCTGTTGTCGAAGATGAAATGATCCAACACGATGCCGTTGAAATAAGTGCCCAGAATGCTCAGGACCACCGTTTTCTTATCATAGACCAGCGCTGCGGAAAGCGCTATGCACATCCCCGACAGAGACATGGCTTTTCCCAATTCCATGTGCAGGTATTTGTTCATGATTTTCGCCACGATATCCAGCCCGCCGGAGGACGCGTTGCGGTTGAACAAAATGCTCAGCCCGATGCTGACCACCAGGATATAGCACACCACGTCCAGCTCCTGACTGCCAGTCATCGAGCCAGCCTCCGGGAACAGCTTTTCAAATAGCCCCAGAAACACTGGCAGCAGCACACTGGTGTAAACGGTCTTTGCGCCAAACTCTCTGCCGCAGGTAAAGAACCCGACAATGAGAAGCACAACGTTCAGGATCATCGTAATGACCGACAAGGGCAGCGGCACAAAATTGGACAGCACGATGCCAAGGCCGGAAATGCTGCTGATGGATGTATGGCTCGGCACCAGAAAAAAGTAGACGCCCGCCGCAACGATCGCGACCGCCCCGGTCAGGACGGCCATCTCTTTCAGCAGTGCACCTGTCTTTACCTTCATATCATTCATCTTTGCTCCTCCAGAGTCAAATTCTTTTCAACACAGTATACCATGATTTTCCCTTTTCGGAAAGGACCTGCACAAAAAAGACCCCTGCGGTGCATCCAGAACCGCAGAGGTATCGTTGCATTCTTATCGGTTTGCAAAATTCAGCGCCAGCAATGCAAACATCCAGAACCGTGTCCGCGCCGCCTTCGACAACACCGATGGCTTTCATGGAGGAGTGGATGAGAATTGTCTCGGTGCCGGTCAGCCCCATGGCAGCAAGATCCTGCTGGAGGGTCTGTTTTGTGTATGTCGTTGGGTGTTTTCAGATACACCCTAATGAAAAAGGCGTATCGTCTCTTGAATGTCATACCACTGGTTCCTGTTTGCCGTTTTTACCTGCTTCAGCCAAACATTTGACAAAGAACCAAGAAAGCCCAGAATCATTCGAATCAACGAACAATTCTGAGCTTTCTCATGCCACCGGCGGGGCTTGAACCCGCACTCTGTCGCCAGAAAGGGATTTTAAGTCCCTCGTGTCTGCCAGCCTTCGGCAAAGTCAAATTTCATTCGTTGTATCGTTCGATTTTTCATTGTGAGAGAGATTTTTCCTTCGCGAGCGAGAGGGATTCGCACTTTTTTATAAGATGATGGTATCACATTTTTTGCCCCATGTCAACCATGTAAAATTGTTTCATCCGATTGTGCTTGATCTTCGGAGCGTCCGGGACCCGGAGCTGCCGCCGGGGGCGTTTACTCTGCCCAGATGCGCTCCTCTGCTGCCTCTTTTGCTGAAATTTCCCCGGACATGATTTTGGGCTATGGTGTTGGAAATCGGTGCATTTTGTTCGATATGACGCAATTATCTTATTGGAAAACCGTCTGGATGAGATTTTGTAACTCCGTCCACACGGTTTTGGATTTTGAAAAAATTATTTCAGTTTTGCAAGAATCTCGTCTGCACTCACGCCGCTGGCCAGCAGCTTCTTCAGCATAGCCTCTGCTTCAGCCTTCTTCGCTGCTTCGGCGGCTTTCTGATTGGCTGCAGCTTTCTTGGCTTCCAACCTTGTCCGTTCTTTCTGGGCCTTCTTCAGAGCAGTCTTCTTCTCTTTCAGGTCAGCTTTCAGAGAATCCATGTTAGCGGTGATAGATGCGATTTCCGCTGTGAGCGCATCCTTTGCGGACTGCTTTTCTGCAATCTGCGTTGTGAAATCAGCAGTCACAGTTTTGGGCTTATTCTTGCTACCTTTAGTTCTGGGCATAATAAAACCTCCAGAAAATTACAGTATTTTTAGTATAGCACTCTAATAATGTCGTTTCAATATTTGACCAGAAAAATTCAGCAGAATATTAATATCAATGATAACGGATCATTGTCATCATTGCGGCTACATTGAGCCTAATGTTTCTTTCTTGATTGTATAGGTTCGTTTCAGTCCATCCTTAACACTGTATTGAGGTTCCCATCCGATATTTTTAATTTTTCGAGTATCCAAAAGTGCATAGGTTGCTTTAGATACACTTTCATTGTTCTCAATTTCATAGCGCACTTTTAAATTAGCCAGTGATGCAATATACTCTGCATATTCACCTAACGTTAGTCCTTCATCATCATCAGAAATATTATATGCTTCGCCATCTTGTCCATCCAGCAGCAATTTGAAAAGGCCGCTAACAGCATCTGCAATATAGCAGTACGAATACCTTTGTTGACCTTTACTTTTCAGAATAATATCTTCTCCAAGTACTGCTTTATCCATAAATTGGCTCATTGCCTTTGTATCGTGCTTTTTGTCTGCCCCAAAGACTCTCGCAAATCTTGCAATTACTGCATCAACCCCAAAGGCATTTCGATAAGACTGCGTTAGCGCCTCACAAGTTCTTTTGGCTTCATTATATCCAGACCTCGCAAGATTACAGTCAATATATCCACAATATTTTTCATCCATGGGGACTTCTGTACCTTGTCCATAAATTTCCACACTAGATGCTAGAAGGAACCGTGCCTTTTTCTCTACCGCCAATTTTAACAAGTTATCGCATCCGCATATATTTGTCATTATTGTTCCAACAGGATCTTCCGCGTATTGCTTTGGATGAGTATTAGAAGCCAAATGTATAATATAATCTATTTTCCCATCGTATTGCACTGGCTGCTCAACATTTGCCTTTATACACTCAAGATCTTCGCTTGATTTTCCACCTCTTCTCGAAAGTGAAATCACTTTTGTGTTCTCGCCATATTTTTGGTTTCGACACTTTATAATATCAATAAACGCCGTGCCAATAAAACCCGTTCCCCCGGATATTAAAACTGTTTTATCTTTGATTTTCTCCCAATTATATGGAAGCTCGGCTATTACTTTTATTTCTTCTTTTTTCAAATTCGTCATTTTTTTATCCACTCATCATTCTTCGCACTTAGCAAGGCTTTAAAAATTTCGATGTCCTCTACCGTTGTAATCTTGATGTTTTTTTCTGAGCCTTTGGAAAAATAAGTAGTATATCCATATTTCTGCATTAGAGAGCACGATGCAGCCATATTTGTAACACCATCTTTAATCGCTTGATTGTGAACTGTCCATAATTCGTCAAATCTATACGAATGTGGTGTCTGTGTTCTCCAAAGTTCTTCTCTATTCAACGCCGCATTAGATTCTACGCCATCTTTTGAAACGAACACAACTTCAGTAGTCGGAATCACTGTAACAGCAGATCCAAACAATTTTTGCTTCACAAGATTATCTGTAATTACATCCTGCGGCAGCATAGGTCTATTACCGTCATGGATTACTACTACAATATCTTTGGTTTCTTCATTATCTTCTTTAATCGCTTTCAGTCCATTATAAATTGATTCCTGACCTGTCGCACCGCCAGTAATAATTCTCTTGAGTTTTGTAATATTAAACTGTTTTGCATATGCTTCAAGTACAGCACTCCATCCCTCTAAGCAAGATACATATATTTCATCAATGCTTGGATGTTGCTGAAATGCTTCTAACGTATAAATAATAATCGGTTTATTTTCAACCGTCAAAAACTGTTTCGGTAGATCTTGGTGCGTCCTGCTCCCAATGCCACCAGCTGTTAAAACTGCAATGTTCATTTTTTTCTCCCATTATCTACGTTTCTCAAGATACCACTTATATGACTTATTAGTATCCAAAATCAATCCACCATGTTCACTATTTGTATTAATTGGTGTCATGTAATCATTGCCATATAACATTTTCAAATTCCGGTCATAGTTTGCAAAAACAGGAATTTCAAGAAATTCAAAATCAACCTCTTTCAAATTATCAAAATCCGCCCGGAATCTCCTAATACGTTTTATCGGCAATGGCATACACAAATCTGCAACATATTTAGAATTATCAATATCGTTATACCTCGTAATTTCTTTTATAAATTGATTATAGATTGGCACATAAGAGTCTCTTAATAACTTATGCTTAAAATGCCTACATGCTTTTTTTAGATTGAAGTGTCTTTTGCCAACTTCATCGACCCATGGCTTATAGTAAAAGTAATCACCAGAATCTAATATTTCCCTATACTTTGTAAGCAACTCCATTCGTTTCAAATCTTGTTCTGCTAGTTTTTCTTCATCATCTACAACTGTATCAAACGGAAATATATCAATGAAAATCCCCTGATTAAAGTTGTTATTTCTTTGACGCTCATACTCGGTTTTAATAATGCCTGTCGTATCCGAATTTCTTAACTGGGCATGACCTCTAGCAGAGCCCTTGTCTGTTTCTTCTGTCTGCCAAAAATATGGCTTTTTAAATTCAGCTGGTGCAACCTCATTTAACTTTTCAAAATCACTCCTTAACATAGCGATATCCAAGTCATCATCCCAAGGGATGAATCCATGATGACGAATTGCGCCGAGTAACGTTCCTCCGTCTGCACAATATTTCAGCCCATATTTATTACAGACGCGCATAAATTCTTGCAACAGATCCAGTTCTACTGCCCATACTTCTTTCCTTTGTTTGGTAACAGTGTATCCGCACCGAACTTCTTCATTCAAAAATCCATCCGGCAGTTGAAGTTTAAGATCAACCATGTTTAACTTTCCTCCATACTTTTTCAAACATACTCTGAGTCCACACATCCCGTGTCACAAGGAGAAATGCTACATATACGCTGCATCCAACTGCTACCTGTATTGCAAGAAGCAATAGCGAATTCATCTGCAGTCGATTCAGATAAAACACTATACAGAACATAAAAATGCCTGCCAGCATCTTTTTTCCACCTGTTTTCAGCAATACAGAAATATTCCCATATCCACAACTAAATTTCACATACAGAACAGACACAACCGTTTCCGCAATAACAGATGCAATCGCAGCTCCTTCCGCTCCAAAACGTGGAATCATTAATAAGTTCAAAATCAGGTTTACTACAGATCCTGCAATTAAGTAGTTTGTACTCTCTTTTCGCTTTCCGCATGGCGTGTAGTACTGCGAACCCAAGCAATTACTAATGCCGATAATAACAATGATGGGCGAAAAGAGATATAGCAATCCAACCACTTGATCGTATCCCGGTCCAAAGAAGAACGGAACGAACGTTTTTGCAACGCCCATAATTCCGAAGCAACAACCAAATCCCATAAAGAAAATGTAGTTGAATGAAATCGCAATTTTCTTGTGAATCTCATCAAATCTTTTTTCAGCAAAAAGATATGCATTTCTAACACCAACAACAGAATTAATTGCAGTAAATACAACACTTTTTGCCAGATTAATAATTTTCTCAGCCTGTTGGTAATAACCATTTTGCGCAACATCACTGGTGATCAATCCCAAAAGAGTCTTATCCAAAACGGTATAAACTGATGTAGCAATCGTTGGAATGAAGTACACCAGTGTTTCCTTAAAATGCCTTTTGAACGACAATTTCCTGAAATCAACTTTAACAACGTAGCGTTTCATATAAGGCCACAAAGAAACATTTGATAGCAATGAAGTGAACGCCGTGATAAAAATGTATAAAAGCAAATCATCCTTAGATTTGATAAATATAAACAGAAGAACTATTCCGATAATCTTAAATGCAGAATTTCTAATAACTGTCAGCTTGAATTGTTCAATTCCGTTAAAGAACCATGTAATATCAAACATATTTGCAAAAATTCCAATTGATAGCACACAGTAGAAAATTTTGTATCTCGGACTGAACAAGCACAAAAATACCCAGCCAAATAGCGCAATTCCTGTAGTGCAAATCACCATCAATTCAATTTCCCAAAACAGCTTACTGCGCTCATTTACATCATCACGATGCATTGAGATTTCTCGTGAGCCATAAGAAAGTGTTCCTAATGATGCAATTAACAGAAAAATGTACTGCACGGATGCTGTATAACTTTGGATGCCAATTCCCTCAGCACCAAGAACTCTTGAGACATAAGGTGCTGTAATAAAGGGCGTAATAACATTCAGTATTTGGTACGCTGTACTATATACGAAATTTTTCTTTATGCTTGGTTCTTTCATTTGCAATTTCCTTATAGATTACTTTATATTTTTCAATCAGGAATGTTCCTCCAACTGACCACATAATTTTCAGCAGTACAACTGGGATAAAGAGATGTTTCGTAACATTAAATTGCCAAAGTATCCTTTCCCAGGGCATCGTATTTAGCTCTATTAAATGCAAGCACAAAATCGTCAGGGATTTTTTCCCCAGCCACTGAAAAGCATTCCATGGTTTCATTTCCCATATGCCCAATTATGACACATAGAATTCCCATTCCTTTTGCGACATCCATGTAAGGCAGTCGCACTGTTCTGCCAGAAGTATTAAAATTCTTTTCCATCGTATAATTCATTTCTGCTCATCCTTAATGCTGCTTCAATAGTCGTATCCATATCATAGTACTTATACTCGCCCAAACGTCCACCGAAAACAACCTTCGGTTCGGCATCGGCAAGCTTCTTGTACTCGGCATAGAGTGCACTATTCTTGGCATCGTTTACAGGATAATACGGCTCGTCTCCGGGCTTCCACTCAGAAGAATACTCACGGCTGATGATGGTCCTGGGGAGGTCATTACCGTTCTCATCTTTGCCGAACTCGAACCACTTATGCTCAATGATGCGAGTCCATGGTGTCTCCCGGTCAGTGTAGTTGACAGCAGCGTTCCCCTGAAAATTGGGCTTGTCCAACAACTCGTTTTCAAAGCGAACAGAACGGTATTCCAGTGTGCCCAGTTTATAGTCAAAGTAGGCATCAATGGGGCCAGTATAAACCACCTTGTCTGCCAATGCGTCCAACTCGGACTTGTGTTCCAGATAGTCCGTATTCAAGCGCACCTCCATACCATCCAGCAGGTTGGTAATCAGATTGGTATAACCACCGATGGGGATACCCTGATACAGCGCGTTGAAGTAGTTGTTGTCGAAGGTCAGGCGCACAGGCAGACGCTTGATGATGAACGCAGGAAGATCCTTACAGTCACGGCCCCACTGCTTCTCGGTATAGCCCTTGATGAGTTTCTCGTAGATATCACGACCAACGAGAGAGATAGCCTGTTCTTCCAAATTCCGCGGCTTATGAGTGATTTCCTTACGCTGCTCCTCGATTTTGGCTGCAGCCTCCTCTGGCGTCACAACACCCCACATCTTGTTAAAGGTGTACATATTGAACGGAAGAGAATACAACTCACCCTTGTAGTTAGCCACAGGTGAGTTCGTAAAACGGTTGAACTCCGCAAAACGTGTAATATAGTTCCAAACATTTTTATTATTAGTATGAAAAATATGGGCACCGTACTTGTGGACGTTGATGCCCTCGATGTTCTCAGTGTAGATATTGCCCGCTATATAGGGGCGTTTGTCCACAACCAACACAGACTTTCCTCTGTCTTTGGCTTCGTGGGCAAAGACTGCTCCATATAAGCCAGAACCTACTACTAAATAATCATATTCCATTTGCATTTAAGCCTCTCTATTTCCCATATCTTTCTGTTCTTTAAGTGCTTTATCGACTCTTCACATCATAAATCACTTTTTCATATTTCCCCATGTAAACGCCATCATCCAATTCAAGTACTTCTTTGACACCGCATTATATTTCAAAATATCCTTAACATTTGATTTCAAGCCATCACTTTTTTCTGTTTCGTCTACAAACATATATTTAATTTTCAATTTATTATGCTGAACCCAAACATTTAGCAATCTCTCGCTTAAGAAGCCATAGATGCGTGCCTGTAATGGAGTGTAGTCTGATAAATCAATTTGTTCTTCTAATTGAAACAGTATTGAAAACAACCATTCACAATATTTGTCCATGAGGCTTTTTGGCATAACAAACATATTAAAATATGAAGCCATATATCCATTCATAACTTCATCATAGTCATACAAGTAATCTGGATATAAGTCAGCTATGCACAACCTTAATTTCTCTAATGCTTCTTCCTTACCATCTGTGCATAAAAACCATTCTTTTACAGTTGTGTCAAACCATCCCTTTGGATATGGCAAAATAACGTCATATTCATTCAATAAAGAAATTGCCTTTTCACTTGAAAGTATATGATTCTCCGTACATTTCACCCATGACGTTGTAAAAAATCTTCGATAATGGGATAGTCCAATATACTCGACGTCTTTTAAATTCTTCCATGCCCAATACAGCGCCGTAAGTTCACAATAATTTGCATTCTTGTCAGATATGTTATCTCCGATATTATCTCTATACATATCATTATAAGAAACACGCCCATTGCCAACAACAATTGGCTGATAATCTTTAATTGTAGGAATCGCAACTTGTTTATGCGTTACAACAAGCATCGTTAATTGTTTCATACTATATTATTCACCCTTATTTGCCTGCTTCAAACAAATCGACCTTAAATTTGATTGTCAAGAATAACAAGAATTCCATAAATAACATCCAATCAAATTGAATATTGTAAGTTATCCCCGCCAAAATAATGCTTATCGTTAAAATAAAATATTTACGATTTAATTTATATCCTTTAATTGCTATATATAGCAAGAAACTATAATATAGAATAAAACCTATGATTCCATTTGAATAAATTTGGTTCATCACATCAGTTTCAACAACCCAGCTTTTCAAGTCCACATATTGACCATACAAGTTACTCATTGTGTATCCAGAATTTCCCGTTCCATATCCAAACAAGAACTGTATTATGCTACTATTTTTCACCACATTTGGATACGCAGTAAAATAACGAATGTGCGCATTTGCACTTCCTCCATCATATACGGCACCTGTTGCTCGTCCGTAAATATCCACAATTTTATCATATACAACAGGTACGATATTCGTGCAAAAGAGTATTGGTATAATAGCAACAACTATCAAAGAGATAGCAATGAATGTACGTTTTCTCACAGTCTTGCTCGCCCTTTTCAAAAAGTCAACAATTGAAAACATACCCGTTAAACCCAGACATACACCAATACCAATCATCGCCGTTGCGTTATTACATATAACAGCATCTACAACGGCTAAAGTTTTAACAAAATAACTATCGCACACAACAAATGCAATAATTACTATAGGGGCCATAAACGCAGAATGCCAGCACATTCCCGATGGATGAAATACTCCCAATTTATACTGTGATGGATTTTCGACCATATGAAGAATATCTCTAAACACAAGTTGGTTCAAATCAATATGAGCACCGTTATACAGAAGGAATTGAGCAATACATACTATAACCTGTACTGTGCATGTCAATGCTAGTGCTTTCTTTATATACGCCACAAATCTTTCGGATCGTATATATCTCTCATAAAAAGATACCGTAAAAAAAGTTGGCACTAAAAAAACAATCGCAATAATTGAATTCTTTTTATACGACAGTGGAATATCACTCACAAAGCAAAGAAGTGTTGAAAGTACCCAAATGCAGTACAGCGATATAATTGTTCTATCTCTTGTTATTCGAAGTTTTCTTGTTATAATGGTGTGTGCCAGAAAGAAGACAACCTGCAAACACCAAAAGAGATCAAATATGCCAAATTGTACTAGCATGAATGTCGAAAAGAAAACGATTATAAAGATGCTTTTTTCATAGCGTGTGCTCTTTGATATTATAGCTTTCAATCTACTTTCTCCTTCTCCTTAACCACCGGAGACAACATTCTTAATTATAGAAACCAAATAAGGAATCCTCAAATAATATAAAACCATGTAGTAGTTTTTGTGCGGCACGATTATTTCTTCGCTTAACTGTCTAAAAAATCTTGCCATATATGGCTCCCTGGATGGCTTTTTCCTTGGCATTTCCAGCCTATGCTTCTTCTTTTCAAATCCAACTGCGTTATTCCCGTGCAATCTGTATCTAATCAATGGCTTATTTAGGTACTTTACTTTTCCCATTGCTGCCGAAATTAACATCAATTGATAATCATGAATAACCTCGTTATTGTGTACTCTTAAATACACATCTATAGCATCACGTCTTACGCAATATGTACATCCTTGCACAACATTCCCAAATGCCAACCTTTTCAAGGTTAACTCTTCAACATCTTTATGCTTTTGAAGCACAAAATCATTTACTTGATAATGATCTATATCAGTAATCGGGTTCTCATTTTGATCAATCAAAGAAAATCCCGTACACACTGCCATATTTCTGTCCGATTTCTGAAGCTCCGCAAGTGTCAGCTTCACCTTTTCTTTTTCCCATATGTCATCTTGATCTGCCAAAAAAACGTATTTTCCATGTGTTAATGATATCGCCCTGTAAAAATTTTCTATGTATCCAAAATTCTTGACATTTTTAAATATATATATTTGTGGACAGTTTAACTCTTCAATAATTTCTATTGTTCTATCATTTGAATTATCATCTACAACTATAATCTCATCAACAATCATTGACTGATTTAGTATAGATTCTAATTGCTGCCTTATATACTTTTCACCATTATATGTAGCCATAGCCACAGAAATATTTATACTACTCATTTTTATTTTTTCCTATATTTATAAAAGGAAGTATATTTTTCTCCCCTTTTATTTATTAATGTCCGAATAACAATCCAACAGAATGTGTTTCTTTCTAAATTCCGTTTGATTTTTTTCAACACATTTTTTGATGTGTTTTGTTCTCTCCAGGAATTATAGTTTGTATGTCTACAGTAGTACGATCCAGTCAAGCTTCCCAATTCAAAATATTGTTTTGGATATACCGTTACATTCACAAGTCTTTGCATTTTATTATTTAATACGAAATTCGGATATGTACATATTGTATACCACGTCCAATATTCATTTGATGGAGCCCATTTTCCATCACAATACTCTGCTTGCGTTTTTCCATTTTTAAATGATGCTTCCGTATAAAATTTTCCAGTGTCATACATTTCTAAAATACCTTTAATGAAGGGAGAACCTTTTTGTGCTCCTACAACCGCAGTACAGAGCGCACAATCACATGAAAAGCCTATAAAGGCTTCTTGATTTAAAAGTTCATCGAACGGTTTCTGTATAATAACATCGGTGTCCAGGTACACCCCCCCTATTTCGTATAATGCTTTTGCTCTATAGTAATCTCCTATGTATCCCCATTTTTTTTCGGCAAAGCATTTTCTAACGAAATCATTCTCGTCAAATGAGCAATTTGACTCATCCCATCGTTTAATTTCGTATCCTGCTTGTTTTAATATTTCCCACGACTTCATGCATTCTTTCAAGGATTTTGGCATTTCGCCTTTTCCAAACCAGCAGTAGTGAATTATTTTAGGAATTTTATTCATAGTTTTGCTTTTACTCCTTACTACTTTTTAAATAATCGAGTAGCATCTTTCTTGCTTTGACATGATGGTCTAGCATAAAACCAATCTTTTCCAACTTATTCTTTTTCATATTAGAAAAAGATGCAGCCTCTTCATGGCGGATTGCTATAGAAGGGTCATAAACCATTCTATAGCCTTTCTTTTTGCATCTATAGAATAGAAACACTTCTTCTTCATACAAAAACGGTTCTGGATCAAAAGCCTTGTTTTCATTACAAATAAAGTCTCTTGACATAATTAGGCACGCACCCTGTAGCCCAACATCAATATATCTTTTCCTGTAATCCAGAATATCTTTTCCTCGTAATTTTGAATACAAATGGTTGATCCATTTTGATTTTGAGCATAACATGTTTTTAAAAGCATGTAATTTCAAACGTCTTGAAAATTCAATAGGGTTTTCCTGATAATATTGATACTCTTTAATTTCATTTTCCAGTTGAGATATACTAATAGGTTTTTTGAACATTGGACTTTGATGATCCCCATGCCTTGGAACATAAATATCTGGTCCTAATATATCAAAATGTGTTTCTTTATAAATTTGCATTATTTTTCTTTCAAAATCTTTTTGAAAGAAAACAACATCATTGTTTGATATCACAATATAATCTGGATTATATTTCTGTTTTGCATATTGATAACCCTCATTATTTCCCTTGGAAAATCCCAGATTTTCCGGCAAGAGGAGAACATCACACTGTGCATCGTTGCTGTATAATTGTCTTAATTTTTCTCCGCTCCCATCGCCTGATCCATTATCAACAATTATATATCGGCTACTATAATCAGTAGTATTTTTCAAAGACTTAACGCATTTAATCGTATCGTCTATATTTTTATAATGTAGAATAACATAACATATCATTCTTACATCACCCTTTCTTCAATCGTTTCCTTATTTTCTTTATTGTTCCATTTATCCCATTGCGGCCAATATACTTTTTAATTCGTACTATCATTCCCGGAATCAAAAGTAAATCCGAATAGAAACATTTAATCAGTCCCAATTTTTTTCTGTACTCGCTAACTGATATAACCATGTCAGTTGAAAAGCCACTGTCATGCAGTTTCATTCGCACGTCTTCAACATCACATGTACTAGGAACCACAATAAACTGATGTGGTATAAATTTCACTTGTTCCGGATTTACAAGTAACCGATAATTACATTTTAAAAATTTAATTTCTTCTTGCATAGTTAGATATGCGCGAACATTATATTTTGCTACCAAAAAAGTACTATCATTAGATGGATCTGGTAAAAAGACATCTGTTTTCCTAATGCCATCCAACCACAAGACGATTGGCTCCAGCCACATATACTCTTTTATTTTTCGCTCTAAATTATACGACCGTATAGCCATTTCTTGACCCGTTCGCATAATTCGTTCTGCAATGCTCTCACTTGATAATTCCGAATATTTAATCGTCAAGGAGCCAGGTTCGCAGAATGATAAATCAATCTGGTTTTCCGTAATTTCCTTAGGATATCCCGCATAAGATGCTTCTATCGCCGCATCGTGCATACTTATCCCACTTTCAATTTTTGCTAACTGATTTGTTCGCTGCGCTGTTTCAATGTTATTTCCCATTGTTGCAATGTCACGCATCGTGTAGCAGCAGGTTTTATAAACTAGTTGTTCCTCACTGATTGCTCTATAGTGTGCAAGTTTAATGTTATTTATTTCTTCGATTGCTATGCTCTTATCCCCATACACCGTGTGATGTCCCATGGACATGGTTAATTTTTTTTCTTTAAAATATCGCGCTGGCAAAATAACTTTTGTCACAGGTGTTCCATCTGAATAGTTCCACACTGTTCTTTTTAAGCAATATTTCAGTCTTCGTGGTATAAATGTTTCTTTGGGATCATCTTTTTCTGTCATTACATACCATTGCCAATTAACATAATAGATTTTATCTAAAGATAACTTTTCCATTTCCTTTCTTGGATCTTTATGATCAGAAATAATGAATTCATCTGCATCGAGTGGAATGATAAGATCAGGATTGCTTTCCTCTATTATTTTATTAAGATATTTGTTATCTAATCTAAATTGATCATATGCTTCCAGTGACTCATCATAAATAACAATTTTATATCCATCATTTTTTAAATTATGCAATATTTTAATCGTGTTATCTGTACATCCATTATCTATAATGTACATTTCGTCCAAAAAATTATAATTGTATCTAATGAAAGACTCAATTATCTCGCTTTCATTATTTACCATTGTAAATGATACTATTTTCATACTCGAATTATCCTTAACTATCTATTTCTTATGCTCTTTTCTCTTTTATCGACAATAATACTATCTGCCGGGATATCTTTGGTCACCAGTGTTCCCGCACCTATTACAGAACCCTTTCCAATCGTTACTCCGTCCAGAATTGTCACATTGCTTCCAATCCAACAGTCATCCTCAATAGTAATTCCTTTTCGCTGGACTCCCTGACTTTTGATGCTGCACTCTGTATCAGAGAACACATGATTTTCTGCAAACAAACTGCATTTAGGGCCAAACATCACATTCTTGCCGATAGTGATTTTTCCAGAACAGCCTATATATCCGTATGGTCCAATAGAACTATGTTCCCCCATCGTTAGGCCGATCCCGTAATCACCACCATAATAGCTAGACGGACGGATCATAACTCCTCGGCTTATAGTTACATAATCTCCGAAATTCAAGCCATCAGAGCACAACCCATGAATCTCAGAGAAATCTTCAAACTTAACATTCTTTCCACAGCGAATATGTTTTCCGTGAGTAATCTGCACGTTCTTTCCTACAAGAAGCATTCCATGCGATTCTTTAAGAAAGATTCTGCGTACCCCCCCTCAAAAATTTGATTCCTGTACAATATAAAATCGCAATTTTGTCAATTGTGCTGATTCTCGAATCCATATTTACCGCTCCATTGTTTTTTTATAAATGCCCATTAGCTGTTCATAATTATCTTTCGGCTTATACTTCTGTTCATAATCCAATCGCGCATTCCGTCCAATTTCAGAAGCCAGTTCTGGTTTCCTCCAGAGTTCCGAAATACACTTTTGGAAGCCCTCAATATTTCCCAGTTTCACCTTGTAGCCATTTTTCCCATCTTCGATTGCTTCTGTTGAAAAGCCCAGATCAGTTGCTATCAACCCTTTTCCAAGGCTTTCCGTTTCAATTTCGACCATAGAGCATCCTTCATACCAAATGGACGGGAAAACCACAAATTCTCCGCCTTTCACAATTGATAGGCATTTATCGTGCTGCGTATATCCAAGAAAATAAACATTATCGTGTCCGTCTGCCCACTGTCTAAACTCTTCTTCTAGTGGGCCTCCTCCCATTACGACCAGTGGAATATCCGGTAGTTCATCCCAAATCTTCATCAGGATTCTAATACCTTTTTCCTCACCAATACGACCATAAAAAACAGCATATCGTTCCGGCAGGCCATCTACTTTCACTGCCTTAAGATTCGCTTCTGCATCTGGTACAAAATTGTATTTCTTGGTGATTTTATCCTTATCAAATCCGATATTAGTAAGAAGTCTAATTTGGTTTTCATTCAAACAAATATAGCGGTCGATTTGCTGATAAAAACTTTTTCTTATCCGATGATATGTAAAAATTCCCGCTACGATAAAACTCTGCAACCTGGAGTTTTTAAAGCATCCATATTTGCACATACGGAAATACTTTCCATCACCGCATTCATTGCAAAGTTCTGTTCCTCGCAATGATGTTGAGCATGGGCAAACAAAACGAGTGTCGTGTAGTGTTGCTACAACTTTGACACCACTCCGTTTTGCGGCATAAAGAATTGACGGTGATAGTAGCGGAAAAAAGGTATGGACATGTACAATATCTGGCTTTTCCTTTTGGATTAACTGCTGTACAGCCTTATAATTTTTCGAACTCCATAACATCCCAAATGTTGCAGATAGTTTGCCAATGACTCCGGCATTATCGAATTCATCATTGGAAACTGTATATCGAATCACTTGATTTCCATGGCTTTCCAGCAATGCAGTTTCACTCTTAAAAACCTGGTCATCTCCGCTTGCCGAACCTTTTCTATGGAAATTATGTATTGCCAATATTTTCATAGTTAGTTCTCCCGGTTTGTAAATACATCTTCATACTGTCCGCAGATTTTATCCCATGTATACTCTTCTGCCACACGTTTCTTGGCTTTCCTGCCCATCTCTGTAATTTCATCTGCACTCATTTGGTCCGCCTTATCAATCAACTTCGCAAGGCTACCCGGTTTGCGGCTCCAATACAAAGCGCAATCTTCTGCCACCTCTTTGTTGAACCCAACATCAACCAGTAAGTTCAAATCGGTGCTTCCAAGTGCTTCAATCAGCGAGGGGTTTGTACCGCCAACCGTGTGACCGTGGAAATACGCATAAGCGTTCTCTCGAATCTTCTTCAGCAATTCCTGATCGTAAACCGTGCCAACAAACTTAATTCTCTTATCACTCCTGAAATGCAGTTTTTCTTCCAATTCATTCAGGAACTTATCATTCACATTGGTGATGATTGCAAAGTCTTTCTTGCTTTCACTTTTCATAAACTCTCGGATCATAACTTCAAAAGAGTTTTCCGGCACAAAGCGACCAACAACAAGGTAATAACCTTTCTTTGTTAATCCTTTTCCCTTATACCAGTTCACCAGTTTTTCATCATCGTCAGTCAGCTTGCTCAGGGTCAAATCTGCGCCGTAAGCAATAAAAGTCGTTTGGGGATTTCTTCCTTTGATTCCCTTTCCGTCATAGCACTCGTGGATATATTTTTCGATATTCACAGAATCGCAGATTGCTAAGTCGCAGTACTTAACCATCATCTGTTCAGAAATCTTCCAATACTTACGAATCGGTGCGGCCCAACGAGCCCTCATCCACTCGTGTCCATCCGGATTCAAGAACACAGTGCCGCCCAGTTTATGAATTTCTTTGTAGAAATGTGCCGCAAACGGTCCAATACGGCAGGCCATAATATAAACAATCGGGTGAGGAATATGATTTTTCTTAATATGCTCACAGCAAGTCTTTAGTGCAGCAACATCATAATAAATTGCCTGTGCAGGCCCAATCTGGGGAACATCAATTTTGAAGCAATGGGCATTGTGGAGTTCAAATTCGTGGTCGTTGATCTTTGTCACGCCCTCAAACTTGCTCTCATCCATACAGCCATCACCATTAGCTTTACAGGCAACATGATATTTGATGTTTTCTTTATTCTGGTGATACTCCGTGAGCTTATAAACGAACGTTTCATAACCACCATACGCTCCAAGGCTTTTTGCACCCACGAGGTACACATGCTGCACTTTGTCATTTAACTGCATTTTTCCATTCCATCCTCATTTTTATCGTTAGCGTTTCATTCATTTTTTGAACAGAACGATTACGTACTTTTTCTATGTCTTTATTCCAACCTCAATTTTTCCATTGCACGACAACAAGCCTGTATACAGATTGCAACAGCAATCTATACGCAGGCTCGCCTTCGTACCTCCTTATTCTGTTTTCTGCTCTACCAGCTTTCGCTGTGGTGGGTTAAGTATAGAGCGCAACCAGAAGCCATTAGCACCTGAAATCACGCTAGCTGTAACGCACCATGACAGGCAGAAACGGGTTGAGGTGAAAAGGTCAAGCCGCGTAAACCCGCATGAAATCAGGCTTTTCTCTGGTTGCCCATATTATTTCACACTCCCCGCCCAGAATCGGAGGCTGGGAAATGGAGAACACATAATCCATCTTACCGACCTTAAAGGTCGCACCCATCGCTCCAAAGAAATAGGAAACAATGTTCTTCACACGACTTTTCTTATTAGTCTTGCTGAACTCTGGCACACGAATTCGCAGCACCTTCACGCCGTTGATTTCTTCTTCATAATACTTTTGTGTCTTATATTTATCTTCGATGGTTCCTAAGTAACTCGGCACCACGCAGATGACCGTAATATTGAACTTATCCAGCATACCCTCCGCCAGCTCACGGAGGATCTGCCCCGTTGACGCAGTATCTGGAATATAGTAATGAGCATAAATCAGGAGGTTCTTCTTATTTGGCATTCCGCTATATTCCTCTTACAAATTGTTGTTCATGTATATTTTCGACTGGCGCTTAATCTATTAGTACTCTACACCCGCCATTTCACGGTTTTGTATGTTACCGTGTTTCTTACTCCCCATGTCCCAGCAGGCACACCTTGAACGTCTTAAAAATAATCTTCCAATCCACCCAGAAACTGCGTTCCTTCACGTATTTCACATCCAGATCCATCCACTCTTCAAAAGAGAGGTCATTGCGGTGCGGGGCAATCTGCCAATAGCAGCTCAGGCCGGGAGTTACATACAGACGCTGCTTTTCGTAGTCGCCGTACTGCTCCACCTCGCGAGGAAGTGCCGGGCGGGGGCCAACTATGCTCATATCGCCCTTCAGGATGTTCCACAGCTGCGGCAGTTCATCAATGCTGGTCTTGCGGATAAATTTGCCCACACGGGTAATGCGCGGGTCGTCCTTGATCTTGAACACAGGGCCATCCATCTCGTTCTTGTCCAGAAGGTCGTCCAGTTTTGCCTCTGCGTTGGGGCACATGGAGCGGAATTTGTAAAACTTGAACGATTTGCCGTCGCGTCCAATGCGTTCCTGCGAAAAAATCGGGCCAGCAGACGGATCATCCACCACAATTGCAATGGCCGTGCCCAGCATCAACGGTGACAGCACCACCAAAGCAGCAGTGGACAAAATCACATCCTGCGCACGGCGGACGAACCAATACAGCCGATGGTCGTGCAGATTTTCTTTTCGGTCAATTTCAACTTTCTTCTCAATTCCAGTCGTATTCGTAGCCATTTTTTCCTCACATAAGTTCGTGTTCGTTTCTAAATTTCTTGTTTCAACCCGCTTTTGCCGCAACTATTTCGACTCGTACCGCTTGCTGAGATAGGTGCTTCAGATTGCTTTTCTCCCACCGCATCCCGATGGCATCCAGCTTTCCAATCCGCTCCTCTGTCAGAACCGCACAGCTTTTTTCAGGATTCTGGCGGGTATACCGCTGCCGCTTGACCCAATTTCCGAGGTTGTAACCGTCCGGTGACACATAATCAGCCGGGACATTCAGGTCTCCGTGGGCATCAAAATAGCGCTTTGCTTCCTGATATCCTTCGTTCCACTGGCGATCGTTGCGGTTACCCCAGTACATCCCGATTCGGTTGAGCCGCCCGACCTGTTCGTCTGTCAGCTTTCCTTTCGGGTACGCCCATTGCTGGCTTGCGACCCACTGTCCCAACCGTTCACCAGCCGCTGTTACATAGGAACGCGGGATATTCAGGTTGCCGTTTTCCTCGTAATAAGCCGCAGCCAGCGCATAAGCCTTTTCCCACTTGGCATCAAAAACGCTCCACACCATGCCAATCTCTTCAAGCTGCGTGATGCGTTCTTCCTTCAAACGGCCATTCAGCTTCTGCTGCCGGGTCTTGATGATCCACTGTCCCAAGGGGTAACCGTCCGGGTCGGTGTATTTGCCGGGCACCATCAGATTTCCGTAGGTGTCGTGGTATTTCTTCGCAATCTCAAATCCATGCTGCCACGCAATTTCCTTCCGATTGCCCCAGACCATGCCGATGCTGTCCAGCCGTGCGATTTGCTGCTCTGTCAGATTGCCTTGGATCTGTCCCTCACGCACACGACGCTGCGTGACCAACCACACGCCGAGACTCAGACCGCCGGGCGTCGTATACAGTTTCGGGACATTCAGGTTGCCGTGCTCCGCGTAGTAGATGCTGGCTTCGGAGAAGTAATGCTCCCAACTGGACGAAAGACTTGCTTGTAACTGCTCAAACAGCACCCGGCAGTCATGCACCTGCTCGATGACCTCGAACCGCTCGGTCACGATCTTGTCACCCTCGCCGTTGGCATAGAGCCGATGAACAGCCTCTTGCATCTCGCTTTGCAGACCGGAAATGCTGGTCAAGCCCTCGAAGTTGTTGACCACATCCAAAATCAGCGGGGTTGCGGTATCTCCGGCGGTCAGGGCGCGTCCGATCTGCTGCTTGTAGATGATGGGCGAAATCGTTGGTCGGAACAGAATGACCCCAGAAATGCCCTCCACATGGACGCCTTCGTTGAGCATGTCGATACAAAACAGCAGTTTCAGCCGGTTGCTGGTGTCCGTTTTGAAGTTCGCAAAGGCTTTGTCGGTGTTCGGATCATCTGAGTAAGCCTCATACACCACCACATCCGTGTTCACTCCCGCGAACCACTCCAGCACATGGGACACCATCTCGTCCATGTGTTCCTTGTTGGCGCAGAACACGATGTACTTACCGGATCTGTTTGTGATATGATGAGCAAAGACCCTGTCCAGACCGTCCGCCTGCTCTAATGCCCGGCGGAGCGCGTCCAGATACTTTTGGTTTGCGTCTTGAATGCCCGGTGTCCGCAGGTTGTCCACCCGCGCCTGGTACTTTGCGAGGGCTTTCTGGTACTGGTAGACGGTGGTCACGTACTTCGGGGCAGGCAAAATACCCCTGACGACTGCTTCGCCAAGGGTCATGTCGCTCGCAACACGGCTGTCAAAAAGCTCTTCAGCCATGTCGCGGTTATTGTCCAGATATCGTATGTTTGTCGCTGTTAAGCCCAGAAGTTTTGCATCCGGGCATAACTTTAATAGAGCCACCGCGCTTTCGCCCCAGCATTCTGCACCGGCACGGTGGAATTCATCGAGTATAATATAGGCGGGCTTCTGCGCCGCTATTGCGTCCAGTTGTTCCTGCGTACAGCACATCAGTTTGGCGTAGGTATAAAAGTGAACGTTTGCCAACGGAAAATCCGGGTCGTTCCTTGTCAGGCTCTCCAGCTGGGTCTTGAAGATGTATTCACTGGGAGAAAGCCAGATCACAATCTCCTCCGGGTTGTCCTCGATCAGCTTGAACGCAATATAGCTTTTTCCGGTACCGGTCGGGTAGACAATAGCAGCCTTGCCGTACTGCTCCATCATCCGGACTGCCGCATGATATGCTTTTTCGTTGTGCTCAAACAGACGCAATGCCACTCTGTTCACCCCTTCCCGCGATAAAGGGGTATCCTCTACAGTGAAAATGAAAGACTGTGGACGAAATTGAGCGTTATTCTATCTGATTTTGCACCACTCTGCCCTTTATGGACACCTGATAGGAGAATATCCGGTTCATCTCCTGGCGCTTTCGGGTCAGGTCAGAGTGCACATAGCGCTGCAAGGTAATGTTTGCATTAGCGTGTCCCAACAATTCGCTGAGGGTCTTTACATCGCACCCCGCTTGCAGACAGGTGGTAGCAAAAGTATGACGCAGTGCGTGCGGGCGTACTTGCCGGACAGCCGCCTGTTTCAGATATGCCTTGATACTTTTCCGATAGCATCGTGGCTCTGTGGGTTTGGACTCGTTGCCAGATAGAAACCATGTAGAATTGCTGGCATTTCCGTGCAGCTTTTTCAGCATCATAAGCAGCTGCTTCGGGATTGGAATTTCCCGGCGGGAGGTGCGGGTTTTAGGCGTTTGGATGACCACCTTTGTATGCCCGTTTCCGCAGGAAATTCGGCAGACCGTCCGGCTGATCTTCAGTGTTCCAAGTTTCAGGTCGAAATCGCCCCATTGCAGGCCGCAAATCTCACCAATGCGGAGTCCCAATTCCAGCCCTAATAGTAAGCCGATCCTGCGAGGCGTGGGGTTCGCCTGTACATACTGATAAAGCCGCTGTTGCTCCGCCGGGGAGAGAGGTGCTGGTGGTTTATCGATAGCTTTTGGCAGCACTACTTCCAGCTCCATCGGACGGATCAAGCGTAAATGTGCAGCATACTTGCAGATACGGCGTAGCATCGAGAGACATTCCCGTGCAGAAGAGTTTCCCAGCGGTTTGTGCGCGGCATCTGCAGGCGCAATGATCTGCTGCATGGCCTGCTCCAAAAAGCTCTCCTCAAGGGATACAACTGGCACTTTGCTCAAAATCGGGAGAAGATATTTATGCAGTGTGTACGAATAATGCGCATAGGTGGATTCTTTTACGGCGTTCCTCTGGGAGTGTAGCCACACCTCGGCCAATGCTTCAAAGGTTAGGTCGATTCTTTTCAGATTGTAGAAACCAGCCTCTGCTTTCTTCTGAATCAGCACTCGTTTGACCTCTGCATAGACCGTTCCGTAGACATAGCCCCACTGAATTTTCCCTTCCGATGTACGCGCTTTGATGTACCGGCCTTCCCACCGGCTATCCTTGCGTTTGCGAATATTTTCTCCCCGTCGTGCCATTGCTGTCTCCTCCTTATAGCTTAGACACCCATCTGACCACTTATTTTGTCCACTCTCTTTTTTAGCTGGATTTTTCATGCAGAACTGGGCAAGGTTCAATAAAGTTTTGTCTTATGAGGTGTTTTTTCTAAGGTCAAATTGGATATATTTGTTGAGATACCTATTGAATCCCAGATATAACCATGATAAAATAAGAAGAGAATTCAGACAACAACGTCAAAAGATCGGTATCCTCCATTTTCACTGTGGGGGATACTTTTTTTATTTTTCGGCAGATGCATCTTTTATCATTACGCAATCGCGTATCCCCTTGTATTATAAAACATTCTCGCAATCTACGCAACTGCGTATACCAAACTACACGAACTTCTGTACTATCATGTTGAGGTGAACTTCATCATGACTGTAAAAGATGCCGTTGCCAAACGCTTTGAACAGCTCTGCGACCAGCGTGGGATACGTCCCAACGAGTTAGCGACCCGCGCCGGTGTAACACCATCTACAGTATACAGTATGCTCGATCCATCCCGTCAGCGTGTATCCATCGCCACCATTAAAAAGCTCTGTGATGGCCTTGATATCACGCTTGGTCAGTTCTTTTCCTGTGCGCTGTTCGATGAACTGGAGCAAGAGATCCAATAGTTCACCGAACGATCTGCTCGGCTTTCCCTGCAACGCGTGCTCTCCTTTCTAAGTGAATTTTAGAATTTCATATCCAGTGTCAGCCTGATTTGTGCTCTTTTGCATGGATCAGGCTATTTTTTACGCTAAAAAGGCCCCCGCCGATCACATTTCTGTGAAAGACAGAGGCCTTCTGCTACTATGATTCAATTCAGTCTGGGGAAATGGAACAACTATCTCATTCTACCGGGTCAGCGTCCCCTTCCAGATTTTTAACCTCCCCCGGTGTGTCTGACGCACTGAGCATCTGTTCTTGCTCCATACGGCGGCGCACAGCTTCCACCACATAGGTGTTTACGCTCTGCCCAGCTTGCTTTGCTGCCTGTTTGATGCGTTCTTTTTCGCCCTTTTGCGTCACGAGCTGTGTGTACTCGTAATTCTCGTTATTCCATTTCCGTTTGCTGGCTGTACTTGTTTTTCCGCCCATCCGAAGCACCAACTTTCTGTTTACTCTTATAGGTATTATATCATATCTTTTCGAGCTGTCCATTCCGCAAATACTTCATGAAGTATGCATTTCCCACAATTTACGACTATTTTTCTTGTGCAACATTCCATCTTGCGTACTTCATGGAGTAGGCGTATACTATTGCCATCGGGAACACCGGTTCTCACATCCGACCATTCACCAACGATTTGAAGAGAGG
>OGFK01000083.1_pt1 | contig 95014 bp, 90 predicted proteins | sample 1570931 | NCBI WGS metagenome assembly OGFK01 (sample SAMEA2581935, study PRJEB24529) | metagenome | biome: Human gut stool | place: China | collected 2011
GGAATGCCGGAAACCACGCCGCTCATAAAAGCGGCGTTAAATTTAAGGGTAGGCGCAGGATTTGACGTTTACGCTCCTGATAGGGGATATGCACAAAGCACTGCAGCAAGCGTACCGATTTTGGGCGTTCATGAGAAGTATCAAATGATTGAAACATATCCTAAACATTATGAGGAATGTTTAGCGCTATCCGAAAACAATTATCTTACAGCTCCGGAAGAGGAACAGCTGACCGTCTATAAGGGGTGGAAAAGCTTGTTGAATTCCTTTGGAGCAGATGTAGAAGTATCCATCGTCATTTACAACCATAGCGTCAATGCAAGGGAGTTTTACGAAGGAGCATTGTATAAGGAAAACGGTGATGGCTTTGATGATTACCGAAAAGAACTGAATGAAATCATCTTACAGCGTATGCAAGAGGGAAGAAACGGCATACAGAAGGATAAGTATCTTATCATTTCAGTCCACGCGCAGAATGCTGTAAAAGCAGCAAGAGCATTTCAACGTATCAATCAGGATATTAATAAGACATTAAACCGATTCGGTTCTTCTGCAACGTTGGTTCCTTTGGATGAATGGTTGGATGTGCTGTATGGTATTTATAACAATCCGGAAGAGCATCTGGTACAGAAATCCAAGGTTTTGAATGAAGAGGGAGTTCTGGAAGAAATCACATCCTTCGATTATAACCACATGCGTTCCATGGGGCTTACCGTGAATGATGTGATATGCCCTACCACATTGGAAATCAAAAGGGATTATATGCAGATGGGAGGAAAGCTTTTACGGACACTTCGGGTATCAAGGTTTGCCAGCAAGATGAATGATGAATTCCTGACAAATGCAACGGACATGAATTTCAATTGTATTACCACTATTAACCTGAAATCCATAGCACCTAAGAAAGCGGATGCCATAGTAGCCCAGAATCTGTCCTTTGTGAGAGACCTGAAACGGAAGCAGATGCAGGCAGGGCAGAAAGCCGGAGTATATGATGATTCCTATGTCAGCCCGGAAATTTTGGACAGGGAAGCGGAGGCATTGGCACTAAGGGATGCCATCCGTGGAAAGGATGAACGACTCTTTGATACGGCAATGACGGTCACTTTATTTGCAGATAGTAAAGAGAAGCTGGATGAGTATACGGAAACGCTGATTACAGAGTATAAGAAAAGTTCCTTTACGCTTTCGGTCATGGTAGGACAGCAGGAAGAAGGTTTCAATTCCACGCTGCCGCTGTGCTACAACCAGATAGCGGAGACAAGAACACTGACAACTTCCTCTCTGGCTATGTTCATTCCATTTTCTACTCTGGAACTGAATGATCCGGAGGGAATCAATTACAGCTGCAACCTGCTTTCCAAGAACCCGATATTTTACGACCGCATGAAGGGCGTGAATTATAACGGGTTTATCCTTGGATGTCCGGGAACCGGAAAAAGCTTCTCGGCAAAGTGGGAAATCAGCTGCAGGTTCCTAAAGGTAGGAGATGTGTTCTTTATCGTAGATCCAGAGAATGAATACGGAGACTTGGCAGAGGAATATCATGGACAGGTCATTGTTATCACGCCGGGAGGCAGCAACCATATAAATCCCATGGCGATTTATGTGTCAGATGATTACGATAGTGAGTCCGATCCGATCAACGAAAAGGCAAGTAACATTCTGCAGATTATGGAGTGTGTGGTGAAATCGCCTTTTGGCATCAATTCCATTCAAGAAACCATTATTGATGAATGTGTCCATGCCCTGTATGAACCTTTCCTGGTGAAGGGCAGACTACGGAAGATTACGGACGATGAGATGCCTACACTGACAGACCTTCGGGTGGAGCTGTCTAAACGAAAGGAGCCGGAGGCAAGGGAGTTGGTATATGCGCTAAAGCTGTATACCGGGGATGGCTCCTTATCTATCTTCGGTCATCATACCAACGTGGAAATTCACAATCGGCTTGTGGTATTCCAGATACGTGATGTGGGTGAGCGGCTAAAGAATCTGGCAATGCTGGTTATTCTGGAACATATTTGGAATGAGATTGTGAAGAACAGGAAGCTGGGTAAGACCACTTACTATTATCTGGATGAGATTTATCTGCTATTTCAAAATGAGTATTCTGCAAACCGTCTGAATACGATGGTGCGCAGGGGCAGAAAATATGGTGCGGTATTTACCGGAATCAGTCAGAATGTTACACCGATACTGGAAAGTCCGGTAGCAAGGGATATGCTGCAGAACTGTAACTTTATTCAGATTTTGGGTCAGGCAGGTCCGGACAGGGACAGTTTACGTCACATCTTGAATTTGTCGGAGGCAAATGTGGAGTACATTACCAACAGTCCACCGGGACAGGGGCTTATTTATACCGGAAAGAATGTCATTCCATTTTCCGGCAGTATACCCAAGGACACAAAAATCTATCGCTTGCTTACGTCCAATCCAAAGGAAAAACACGAGTACGAGTTGGAGCGGCAGCGTGAGGAAAGGAAAAGAAGTACGAAAGGATGAGACCATGGACAATTCAAATGGAATTTATGCCGCACAGGCTGACAGAGCTTATTGCGTGGATGCCATAGACTTTATGAGAATGTTGCCTGATAAAAGTATAGACCTGATAATTGCTGATCCCCCTTATTATAGGATAAATGGATTCTTTGATTTTCAGTTCGATTCAGAAGAAGATTATTTGTTATGGTGTATGGAATGGGTTGAGCAGTGTTTTCGGATATTGAAGGATAGCGGCGCATTTTACTGTTGGTGCAGTTGTTTAATGCTGGATAAGCTTTCTGTGCATGTGCTTGACCAGTTTAAATGGGATAAAAGAAACCTTATTGTCTGGAATTATAAAACCGGAAGAGCAGGAAAGCGTGCTTATCGTCAAGAGTCAGAATTTTGCTGGTTTTATAGCAAGCAGAATCATCTTCTGAATGTAGATGCAATCCGGATCCCTTATACGAGCTTTGGCTTTGAAAAAGACAAGCGAAAAAATCCGGCAGGGAAAACCTGCGGAAATGTGTGGGAAAGCCCACGAATCATGCCTAATTTCAAAGAATATGCAGGTCATCCAACACAGAAACCACTTATGCTTTGTGAAAGAATTGTTCGTGCAAGCAGTCAGGTAGGGGATATGGTAATGGTTCCTTTTGCCGGTTCGGGAAGTGAGGTAGTTGCATGCATCCGGCTGGGACGGCTTTTTTTTGCAACTGAGAATTGTGAAACGTATTATCATGATATCTTGTCGCCCAGATTGGATATGGCACGTTTAGTGAGTGTGGAAGGAGAACAAAGACATGGTAAATAATAAAGTGATTTTAATCGGACGAATGACAAAGGATGTAGCTATTGTAGAACCGAAGGAGGAAGGGCAGGGTAAAATCGCACATTTCTCTCTGGCGGTGGATAAGATGAGAAGAAAGGCAGACAAGGAAGAAAATAGTGGCAACAACGAAGAGAGCACCGCCTATTTCATCCGCTGCAATGCTTTTGACAAACAGGCAGCTTTCATGGAGCAGTATGGAAAGAAAGGTGTGAAATTTGCGCTGGAAGGTCATTTGAGTACCGGCAGTTATGAAAAGGAGGGTGTCCGTATTCCTACCGTGGAGGTAATTGTGGAGAATATCCAGTTCTGTGAGAGAAAGGACAGTGCAGTCGGGCAGAGCGGCAATCAGATGTTAGAGATTCCGGAAGAGATGGAAGCGGAAATGCCGTTTAAGTAACATATGAGAAAGGGGTTTAGGACAGGCAGCTATGCAGTGTGTGGTTGCCTGTTTTTCTTATGGATAGTCAGAAATGGAAAAATGTGGTAATATAGTGGTGTTATCTTTGATTTCCATTGTTGGAGAGCTGGATGAACTGGTGGAATGGATATTGTTTGATGAGCATACGGGAAAAGTGTATGAAGCAGAGGTTGATAGATTGTATTAGGAACTGTGGGGGTGTTTAGATGAATTTAAGAACACAAGTAATTATGTATGTTTTATGTGCGACGGCAACGGAAAATATAGAGACATCGTCTATTTCATCTGTAATTGATTTGCTTAGTGAGATTAGTGATACTATGCAGAATCTGTGGTGGCTTGTCGCACTCGTATTTACAATACTTGTGCTTGTATTTTCCCTCTTTTCAATTAGAAGGAAAGCAAATAAATATACTAGGAAAGTGATTAACCGGTTAATTGATGATGGAAAGTACATTCCAGGAGTTTTTGTAGAATTAAATGACACCAAAGAGGTATTGAGATATTTTGTATATAGTAAAAAGTGGAAAAAGAGACTGATTGAAGGGTTTAATTATGTATATGATAATGCCTATGGTGATATTTTGAGAAAGGCTTGTGATAATACAAGTGCATGTTTTCATCTCGGTAGAGGGACTTCTCAGAAGGATGTTATGGATGCTGTGAATACAGCATATGACTTACATAATAATTTTCGAAAATCAGAAGTAGAGTTTAAACCTGATTATGAAGAATCGAAGGTGCTTTTTGAAATATTGCATTATCCTTATACAGAGGCACTGGGCAGTTTGGTGCAATATTGCAAAGCTGCGAATGAAAAGTACTTTATTCTTACTGGTAGTGCAGGGAATGGAAAGACGAACTTACTATGCAGTATAAGCGAACTTTTGATTAATCTTAAGGAGGCTACAATATTCTTAAATTCCAGAGACATTGAAGGTGAAGTTTTAGATTTCATAATCAGTCAATTGGAACTTTCCCAATTATATGTGAAGCACAAAGAACTTTATCTTTATATGGTAAATATACTGTTAACTATTCAGCATAAGCATCTCTTTATAATTATTGATGCTATCAACGAAAATGATAGTGACAATTTTGGCAGTCGAATTGCCACATTCATAAATAGAATTTCTGGATATAGTAGGGTAAAAGTTATTGTGTCTTGCAGAAATGAATATTATAAAGAACGTTTTCGAGAATGTCTTGTAGATAAAGTTGATGTACCATCATTTGAGTTCGATTTGAAGGAGCAACAGTATACTATTGCAGCCATTAGACAGATGATTAGAGCATATAGTAAACATTTTAATTACAGCGGGAATATTTCCCCTGCAGTTCAGAATATGCTTAGCGAGCAATTACTATTATTGCGAATATTTTTTGAAGTTAATAAAGGCAGTGATGCAGATGTATTTTCAATTCGGAAACATGAAATATATGCTCAATATATTGAGGTAATAAAACGGAATAGTGGAGAATATATCGTCAAGGTGCTTAATACAGTGGCAGATTTCATGATAGAAAATGAGAACTACGATGATATTAGTCTATCTGATTTAGAAAAGGAAGGAATTACTCCGGATGTGATAAAGAAAGCCGTGGATAGTAGTATTCTTTTGAGCAAGAAGTTAATTTCTCATGAAGGAACAATTGCCAGAAACGAAAGCGAGGTTGTATATTTTGTTTTTGATGAGATGAGAGACTATTATCTGGCGCGGCGAATTCTGCTGAAAAACATATCTGCAGACAATGTAGACGGAGAAGCAGTTCTGGAAAAATTAAAGCAGCTAAAAGCAATAGGAGCATCTTGCGCAGAGGGAGTTATACATTATTGCTATGTATTTTTTAGAACGGATGAAGTGGTAGAAAAATTAGGTCAGACAGAAAAAATGTGTAATGCCATACTTGATTTATATCGTATTCCGGAAGGTAGAGAAAAAAAGGCTTATTGGCATATGCATCATAGGGAGGAATTTCAAAATCTGGGCTTAAGAATTATCTTAACATCAGGTATTGCATTGGCTGATTTTGAGATTGCATATATTCAAGACTGCTTAAGAAAAGACCCGTATGAAGATGGCGGAATAATTTTTGATACGATGTTGGACGGAACATTATATGGTGGAATATACAACCTTGATATCTATTTGGATATCCTGCTTGGATTGAAAAATGAGGATGCAATAATAACTGCATTTCACACGATTTGTACACGTAATGCATTCGAAGAATGTTTTATACCAAAGGATTTTATTTCCTATTATGATAAGTTAGCAGATTCAGTACACAAATTGCAGATTCAAAGGATTGCTGAATTATTTCTACTGTGCTTTGAATTACATGATTCAGATACACAGGAAGAACTTGAAGATTTTTTCTACAATTTACCTACACATGATAAGGTAAAGAATGAGATGATTATAAAAATGAGAGTAGCTTGTGGTTCAGAGGTAAGTGATTATGAATGAAACATCGTGTTACAAGATAAATGGGCGAATCTATTTCCGACAAAAAGATATCCCTTGTAAAAGGAGAGTAATGAAGACGCTGGGAGTAAAGAAAAATACGTTTGCCGGAAATATGATTTCCAGGGTTTACGATTATTATTTTCAAGGGGCAATTAATTTCAGAAGAGAATATAGAAAGTACTATCGGAAAGAATTTATCTCTGTGGAGAAGTTTATTGAAGAACATTTTAATATAGAATGTGATGATGCTAAAAAATTGGCTGAAGGTAATTATTCTATGAAAGAGTGTTCCCGCCGTTCAATTGAAAGAAATATAGAAACGCTGAATTATGATGAAAGCTTTAAAAAAGCTTTTTCAAAAGCAGTAGGAGGATTAGAAGATGAAGATCAGGATGGGGTTTATTACGAATAGTTCTTCTACGAATTTCCTTATTATATCAAAAGAGGAATTAACGGAAGATTATTTATTCAAAAAGCTAGGTTTTGTAAAAGGTGGTGTGTTGGAAGAACAAGGGCGACAGTTGTGCAATAGTATTATGGATGCTATTGATGGCGGTTTGAGATATTATGACTATGATGCGCCTGATTATGAATCAATAAAGAAAGTTTTCGGGGAAAAATCTGCAAATCTATATAATGAGCATAAAGAGTACCATGCATACTGGGGATATACTAGTAGTGACGATCCACCGATAACGCAGTTTTTTACAACAGATAGTTTTGAAATAGAGGATAAGGATTTTTACCTTAATGGTAGATCTTGTGTGTGGTAAAGATGATATTTTATAAGGATGAAGTATTTAATTTTTTTGAAATCTTTAATGAAGAGAATGGCACTTTATTTCGAAGCGATATAGATGGTGTTGATCCAGTGATGAGATCATTCCCTGAATTACTCGATGTTGGAATTATGGGTCATTGTGACAGTGGTGAATACTGCAGGCGAGCTGGGATTGATTGCTATCAAAAAGGCTTTGCAGTACGGGCTCCTCATATGTCATATGAGAGTTTTCTTGAAATTGTGAAACAAGCAGCTGGTAAAACCTTTCAAATTGCATTGGGAGGGGCAGGAGACCCTAATAAACATCCTCAATTTGAAGATATATTAAAATCTTGTAGAGCATACAGAATTGTTCCCAATATGACAACAAGTGGTTTTCGAATGACTGATAATGAAGTTGAATTGATAAAAAAGTATTGCGGCGCAGTTGCAGTATCCTGGTATTCACGATTAGTAGATGGAAAAGAAAGTAATCAAGAGACAATAAATGCAATAGAACGATTTGTAAAAAGCGGTTGTGTTACGAATATTCATTATGTTGTCTCGAAAGACACTATTGATGAAGCAATCAAAAGATTGGAGAATGATTTGTTCCCAAAAGGTGTCAATGCAGTAGTGTTTATTTTGTATAAACCTGTTGGTAATGGTATTGCAGAAAAGACATTGAATTATACGGACACTCGAGTTGAAAGATTTCTTTCTCTTGCAACAAAGATGAAACATCCTTACAGAGTTGGATTTGACACATGCTTTACTCCTGCATTATTGCGATGGGCTGATACTGTTCCTGAAGCTAGTATTGATGCTTGCGAAGCAGCAACCTTTTCAATGTACATAGATAGTAGGATGAATTGTTATCCTTGTTCATTTGGTATATGGGATAAAGGTACCCACGAATCAATGAGGTGTAAAACGTTAAGAGAAATTTGGAATGGAGAAAAATTTGCCGCTTTTAGAGAACGAAAAAAAGAGAAATGCGCTAATTGTGGATGCAGAGAAATTTGTCAGGATGGTTGTAGACTTGGCATAAATATAGAGTTGTGTTAAGAATTCAAAAAATATTTCGGTAAAAAAACAGGCGTAGTAGTCTGTTTTTTTTATTGGGCAAATTTTCTGTTATTCTTGTCATATTCATTTTCCCTATTCAATAAATCCGTGCAATTTATCAAGTGAAGACAAAATGGAAAGGAGAAGACCATGGAATATTTTTACACATTTCAGGGGTGGCTCTATGATACCCCCTTCTATCAGGAGATATTAAAGGAGCTGCCGATCCCGCTTAATAATATCTATTTTGATTCCCTTGTACTAATCGCACTTGCTGTCTATCTGGTCTTTCGCATCATTGAGGCGATACGCATTGGCTGTTACCACAGGCGCATCCGAAGGAAGCAGGAGCGTGAGCGCAGACAGCAGATGGAAAGGGAAAAGGAAATGATGTACCGGGAGTTGCAGGTACAGCAGAAAGAAGAAAAGGTTGGACGATTCATGGACTATATGGAAATGCTTTTTGCCAGTCGCACAGGAAGAGCAGATGATTATGAAACCTACAGTAGTCCGGAAACTCACAATAGTCAGGGGCATCAGACCAGAAGGGTGGGGCGTAAGAATTTCTTTTTGCAGAAAAAGGACAGGTTTCGAATTGCCAAGAAGGATGATGATTCTGGTACATCTGATTACGAAACGGTTATCAATGCTTTTGTCTATGACGTAGAGCAGGAGCAGATAATCAGTAAAAGACAGAAAGATGAAAAAGAGCAGCTACATTCTAAAATCAGCGCACTGGATGATGAGCTTCGTGTGAGGGTAGTGGAGGAAGCCACAGAAACGGTTACTGATATGTCAGAAGATCCGGCACTGGAGAAGCGGAAAGCAAGGGCCAGAAGAGAAGAAGAGAGAGAACGTAAGCGCGAAGAGAAGCTTCTTAGAAAGAAGCAGAGGGGAGCTTGGCATGGAGGATTTGGAAAAAAGAGCCAGAGAGGTGACTGAGAAAGCTGTTTCCAGAGAAGGGCTATTGCCGTTTCTCCGGGTGTGTGCAGCGAATAAGCATCTTTCCCTTTTAAACCAGCTTCTTGTTTATGAACAGAATCCGGCAGCAAAGGCAGTATGCGGAAAGGCGGCATGGGGACAGCTGGGGTGCAGTGTAAAAGCGGAGGCTGTCCCTATTCGCATTTTGCTCCCTGAAATAAAGCCTGGTCAGGATGTTAAGTATCGTGTAGTGAATGTATACGACTATGACAGCACGGATGGAATGGAGCAGACAGAGAAGAAAAGAAAGATTGCCTATGCTGACAGGATTACGCTTCTAACAGGCGCTACCTGGGAGATGGTGCCGGAGGCAGCCATGAAGGACAGCCTGGACAGGGGCTTTTATGACAGTGAGAGAAACATTTTTTATCTGTCAGAGACCTGTTCAGGGGAACAGCAGGAGCAGACCATACTAGGGCTGTACATTGATTGCGTGCTTGGAAGTGTAGGTATTCAGGACAGGCTAGTGAAGCTTGCTGTATCTTTTGTGGTTTATGAGAGATTCAGAATAAAGCATACCATTGTGGGGGCTTTGTTTGGAAAAGTTGGTAGGCTGACAGTGGATGAGAAGTGGGAGTTCCTGAAAAGAATATGTTGCATTTCTAAAAGAGTGTTGGATGACATGGAAGGATGTACGCTTAATTTCAATGAAATTGCTTTTGCAAATAGTCTGCTGACAACGGATAAGCCAGAAGAGATGGAGAGGATATTTGCACAGGCTGCGGATTTAATCAGTAATGTGGAATTGAAGGAAGAGGTGCTTCAGCTGAAGGAAAAATTAGCGAAGGCAAGTGCTGGATATCTAACGGAATTATATAAGAAAAGATGTGGGATGCAGCTGTTTACTTATCCGCCGGTTACCTTGGAATTAGAGGATGAAGATTATTTAAGGGAAGAAAGGAGAACTTTCGATGGAAAATATGGAAATAATAAAGAGCATTGAGGGAGTGGATGAAGCAGGGGAAGCAAAGGCAGTTTGCAGTGTGAGTATTCACAAGGAAATGCCTGGACATGAGCCGGAAGTAGTTGATTCCGCATTTACTATGAATGCGGTGGTATCTATCTGCATTACTCCGGTGTGGGCAGTGGTGGATTTGAGGTTTTCAGACCGGCTGGACTATGACCTGTTCCAGATGTTGCAGGTATGTATGGACTATATGGAAATGGTTAAGAGTGATGCGGCAGATGGCAGCCGATATTTGGAACTGGTGCTGTCCATTTCCCCCGCAGGAGAATATGAGCAGTTTGTAATAGGAAGAGACGGATTCTGGAGCCTGATGTCGGAGAGACTGGAGAAATACTGTGACACACTTCGCTTTATATTTCCAAGGGAGCAATTTGGCGCATATGAGCTGACCGAAGAGGCCGTGGAACAGATGATAGAGGAAGCATCGCGGGAAGTGGACGTGGAGATTTGATGAGCAGATAGGTTAAGTGTTTAAAGCGGTAAAATATGGAAATAATTTATTACATGACTGGTGAATAACAGCATGCGCTTATGAGGAGTATAACGAATTGCGAATGTTTGTTTTATATCGGAAGCAGAGAGGAGCAGCAATATGATAGTGGGTAGATTAGGCTACAATGGCAGCAATAATCGCTATGGATTATTAGTATCGGACTTGTGGGAACATACAGGCTTTCATTGTGGGGAAGGGTTAGAAGTTCAGGTGGATGGTAAGTGGGTTCAAACACGCATGGAAATGTCTTGGGGAGAAAATGGAGGGGAGTGGTATCTGGTAGATACACCTTACCGTGGAAATTTAGAGTATGTAAGAGCCCGGATTGAAAGTTCATATTGAGCATACTTAACACCCGTGTATGCATAACAGAATTATGTATACACGGTTTTTCCTATCAGTTTTTTCTGTAAGCCCTAATTAGTGCAATTTCCAAATTGTAACAGGGATAATGTTGATAACAAGGAGGCTTATATGAGTGGTCTTACATGTGTTGTTCGTAACAAGAACGGCAAAGTGCTTACGGATGAAGAATTGAAAAGAACGGTTATTGATGTGGATTTATATTACAAGGTTATGGCGACAGTAATCAATCGAATGGATGAGGATGATGAATCAGAAAATGACAGAATATCTCAGGGTTTCTAAGGCTCTGAGATATTTTTCGACATACATAAATTCCCAGTGAAAATAGGCTAAAATGGGTGCAAAAGGTCAGTAAATGTGGTAGAATAGAGGTGTGTAATTCTTACCTCTATTTTCATTAATATATGGATGTTCTGTGGTATAGAGTATCCGTTATTTGAGAATTGGAGGGAAAAGACATGGCAAAGAAAAAAGTAGCTGCATTGTATATTCGAGTTTCAACTGATTCACAGGCAGAGGAAGGTTATTCTATTGATGCTCAAAAGGAACAGTTGGCAGCATATTGTACAATGAAGGGTCTGAAGGATTACGAATTTTATATTGATGGTGGATGGTCTGGTAGTAATATAGAAAGACCGGAGATACAACGCCTCATTAAAGACTGTGAAGATGGTAGAATTTCACATGTAGTGGTATTTAAGCTTGACCGTTTATCTCGTTCACAAAAGGATACGCTTTATCTGATTGAAGATGTGTTTAATCCAAATGATGTAAGCTTTGTTTCCTTGAATGAGAGCATGGATACCGCTACACCCATGGGAAGATTGATGCTCGGTATCTTGTCTGCGTTTGCACAGCTGGAGAGGGAGAACATCAAGCTTCGTACCAGAATGGGTATGTTGGAGCGTATCAAAGCTGGATACTGGCCCGGTGGTGGTAGAATTCCTTATGGCTATGATTACGACAGTAATCTGGGAATTATTGTACCTAATCAGGATGCGGATAATGTGCGTAAAGCATATGAGCTTTTTTTGGAAGGGTATTCCTGTCAGGGCATTGCAGATATGCTTGGTATGAAATATGACCGTCTTGCAGAGCAGGTTTTGAGAAGAAAATCTAATTACGGTGTGATTGAATTTAATGGAGAAATCTACCAAGGCAGACATGAGCCTTTGATTTCAAAGGATATCTATGATATGACCATGCAGGAATTCGCACGCCGAAGCAGACTTACCCCGACTGGACATTATTTACTGACCGGACTTATGATTTGTGGTAAATGTGGTGCCAAGCTTCGTTATCAGAAGTGGGGAAAGGCGGGGGCAAAATGTGTCTGTTACTCACAGCAGAGTACCAAGAAGTATCTGATTAAGGACGAAGATTGTGATCAGGAGAAGTTGTGGGCGGACGATATTGAGGAAGTTGTATTGAACAAGCTTTTTTCTTTAAAAACCAGAGAGGTACAGGAAAAGGATTCACCATTTAATAATTCGGCCATAGATGTTTTGCATTCCCAGATATCCGAGTTGGAAAAGAAAGTGAAGCGTCTATATAATCTTTACGCAGAAACTGAAAATGCATTATTGCTGGAAACGATTAATGAGAATCAGAAGACTTTGGAAAAGTTGAGAGAACAGGCAGAGGTTGAAATTGCAGCAAATACTTTAGCTGCCAACAAAAAGCGAATCAATAAGATGCTGAATAATCTGGAAAGCCGCTGGCCGGGCATGACACTTCATGAACAGCAGACAGTGGTGAGAACTGTAGTCAGACAGATTACAGTTACAGGCAGAAAGATAGCTATTGATTTGTATGTATAACATCTAAAGACAAATGTAAATGAGCAAATCTAATTTTTTTTGAGGCTTTTTCGACATAGGGTACTCACGGGAACCGCGTAGGTGGAAAATTTTACACCCAGCGTGGAATCAAAATTGTCGATGGCCTTGATCAGACCGATACAGCCGATCTGGAACAGATCGTCCACATTTTCCGCACTGCCGGAAAAGCGTTTGATCACGCTCAGGACCAGACGCAGGTTGCCTTCGATGTAGGTCTCTCTGGCGGCGGTATCTCCCTCCCGGATCTTTGCGAAGAGAGCTTCCTTGTCCGCTGCCTTTAGCAAAGGCAGTTTTGCTGTATTGACACCGCAGATTTCTACTTTTCCCTGTACCATAGAGACCTCCCAAGTTTTCTGAATCGTTGCTGATTTTTGATAACTACAGTATTCACAGGAGAGTCAGTGACTATACCGGCAAGAAAGATTTTCCAGTTTTTCCCGAACGGGAAACGGAGCGGTATCATATAATAAATAGAAAGAAAACGGGAGGAGCAGAGTATGCTTTTTTCCGAGTTAAAATGCAAAGATGTAATCAATGTCAGAGACTGTAAAAAGCTGGGGCATGTATGTGATCTGGAGTTCGATGAGTGCAGCGGATGCATCTGTAAGATCATGGTGCCGGGATGCAACCAGTGGCTTTCATTTCTGCGCTGTGAGCCGAATATCGTCATCCCGTATAAGGACATCAGACAGATTGGACCGGACATAATTTTAGTTGACATTAACTGCTGAATCTTCTATAATCTTAACATAAATAACACGTGGTTTTTATAAGGAGGATGCCTATGAAATGTCCGTTCTGTAGCCATGAAAATACCAGAGTCATCGATTCGAGACCGGCGGAAGATAACAACTCCATTCGCCGCCGTCGTGTATGTGATGAATGCGGCAAGCGATTCACCACTTACGAGAAGATCGAGACGATTCCGCTGATCATTATTAAAAAGGATAATAACAGAGAGGCCTATGACCGTGCCAAGATCGAGGCAGGGGTGCTCAGAGCCTGTCATAAACGTCCGGTCAGCGCACAGCAGATCACGACTTTGGTGGATGAGGTGGAGAACGAGATTTTCAACAGGGAAGAACGGGAGATCCCCAGCGGCACCATCGGTGAGCTTGTGATGAATAAGCTGAAAGATCTGGATGCGGTAGCTTATGTAAGATTTGCTTCTGTATATCGGGAGTTCAAGGACGTGAACACCTTTATGGATGAATTAAAGAGTGTCCTGAATGACAAGAATCACAATTAAGTTCCGGAAGACTTAAGTTTTCGTAAAAACAGTCGATATTATAACTGAAAATACAGCCAGATAAAGCTGGAATTTCGCATGGCATGTGCGATATAGAAAAAAGAAGGACAAGGAGGTGAATACATGGGAATCGGCGGAATAGGCGGAGTGAACAGGATCAGCGGAATCGGTAGAATGCAGGATTACAGCATACAGATGCCGCAGCCGGCGAAGACAGTGATCGTGGAAGAGACCGGGGCAGAATCCCATGTAGCATCTTCGGAACAGATAAATTCCGGGAATCCCGGTGCGGCGAAGGAGAAAACTCCGGTTCAGGAGAAGAAATCCAACGCAACGTTAGAGGACATCTCCATTACGTTCCACAAACAGGACGATTTCGGCTACATTGGCAGGAACAGCGATATCCATTCCCTGGATGTGGAGAAGGCGATCTCCGATATGCGTAAGGACCAGATCTTACAGCAGTACCAGTACTTTGTGGGAAGCAAAACGGTATTTACAGAATAGTTACCTCCGTCTGTCAGGCGTAAGCATGACACCGGAGGTATTTTTTAATTTTTTCGGAAGAAGTGATACAGACAGAAAAAATAGATTCCGGCAAGTACCAGCTGGCTGACCAGAATCCCCCACAGATATCCCTGCATACCGATCACGGGAATGGCAAAAAATACGAACAACAGCCGGATTAAAAGGCAGACCACGTTGGAGAAAAAGATCCGTCCCGCCATGCCAAGCCCCTGCAAAATGCTGGAGAGAGTGGTATCCAGATACAGAAAAGGACAGATGAAGCCCAGAGTCACGATAAAATGACCGGCCAGTTCACTGTGGAACAGTTCCGTTCCCATCCAGTCACCCAGAAACAGAAAGCCGCATAGACAACAGGCACCCATGAGACTGCAATACTTTACGGTGCGCAGGGTGGCGTTTATGACGGCTCCACGGTCTCCTTTGGCATGATTTTCGGAGATGGTGGGCAGGAGAAGGACCGCCACGGAACTGGTGAGAGCATTGGGAAAAAAGATCATGGGCATGGCCATACCGGTGAGTACGCCGTATACACTTAAGGCTGTGGTGGTATCATAACCGTAGAGCAGAAGCTTCTGGGGAATGGAGACAGCTTCGATGCTCTGCAAAATATTCAGAACGATACGATTGGCGGTCAGGGGCAGTGCCATGCCCAACAGATCCCGGTAGACCGCGGAAGAAGGACAGATATTTTGCAGGGAAAGAACAGAGGCATCCGGATACAGGTGTATGTACAGGCAGATCAGAGCGATCAGCATGGACAGAAGCTCGCCGACGGTCAGACCTAAGACGGCCGCATTGATGGAGGGGGTGCGCCCCTCAGACAGATCGGTTCCGGTGACGAGAAAGACACAGCCGACTCTGGCCAGCTGCTCCAGAAGCTGCGTGAGGGCAGGAACGGAAGCTTTCTTTTTTCCATAAAAATAGCCGTTGATGCAGGCATGCAGCGCGGCAAAAGGAATAGAGAAGGACAGAATCCGCAGCATGGATATGGTACGGGCTTCTTTTAACAGGAAGGTTCCTATGGGTTCTGCGGCGAGAAACAGGACAGTATTGACTCCAAGGGACAGAGGGAGCGTGATGCTTGCCCCGGTCAGCAGCGTTTTCAGGTCATCGGAACGCCGCCCCGCAGTATTGGCGGCAACGAATTTGGAGATGGCGGTCTGGTAGCCGGCAGCTGTCAGGGAAAAGGAGAGAGACAGTGCGGGACTGAGCAGCTGATAGATCCCCATTCCTTCTTCTCCGAAGAGCCTGGACAGGTAGATCCGGTAGAAAAAACCGATGATGCGGGTGATAAGACCGGTGATCGTCAGAATCAGAGTACCGAAGATCAGAGGATGACGTTTGGCATGCTTCATAGCTTTTCGTTGGATCCTTTGCAGATAAAAGATCTTGCAAAAGTATATTCCATCCACCTTGTTGACAGAACTGCGCGGTGAATGCTATCATGAATAACAGTGAAATAAGCATGAAAATATGCGGAAATGAGGCAATATGATATATTTAGATAATGCAGCAACTACCAAAACGGCACCGGAGGTCGTGGATGCGATGCTTCCGTACTTCAGTGAATACTACGGCAATGCCAGCACCATCTACAGTCTGGGTGCCGAGAGCAAGAAGGCCATGGATCATGCCCGCCAGACCATCGCAGACAGTCTGGGTGCAAAGCCGGAAGAGATCTATTTTACTGCCGGCGGTTCCGAGTCCGATAACTGGGCGCTGAAAGCTACCGCAGAAGCCTATGCTTCCAAGGGAAAACATATCATTACCACGAAGATCGAGCATCATGCCATTCTTCATACCTGTGAGTATCTGGAGAAGCGAGGCTTTGAGATCACTTATCTGAATGTGGACAGAGACGGACTGATCAGTCTGGATGAGCTGAAGGCAGCCATTCGCCCTGACACGATTCTGATCAGTGTAATGTTTGCAAATAACGAGATCGGTACCATCGAACCCATTGCCGAGATCGGTGAGATCGCGAAGGAGCACGGTGTATTGTTCCATACCGATGCGGTACAGGCGTATGCACAGGTTCCCATCAATGTGGATGAAATGCACATCGACATGCTCAGTGCCAGCGGCCACAAATTAAACGGCCCCAAGGGTATTGGCTTCTTATATATCCGCAAGGGTGTGAAGATCCGTTCCTTTGTACACGGCGGAGCACAGGAGAGAAGCCGCAGAGCCGGTACAGAGAACATTCCTGGTATCGTGGGACTGGGTGCTGCTGTAGAGCGCGCTATGCGTATTATGGATACCAAGACCCGCAAGGAGATCGAACTGCGGGATTATCTGATCGGACGTCTGGAGAACGAGATCCCTCACTGCTGGCTGAACGGTCACCGCACGAAGAGACTTCCGAACAATATCAACTTCTCCTTCCTGTTCATCGAAGGAGAATCCATGTTGATCATGCTGGATATGAAGGGCATTTGCGCTTCCAGCGGTTCCGCATGTACTTCCGGATCTCTGGATCCTTCCCATGTACTGCTGGCTATCGGCTTAAAGCATGAGGAAGCACACGGCTCCTTGCGTCTGACCTTATCTGAGGAAAGCACGAAGGAAGAGATGGACATTGTGGCGGAAGAAGTGAAGAAAATCGTACAGAGACTGCGGGATATGTCTCCTTTATATGAAGATTTTCTGAAAAGTCAGAAGAACAACTAAGCAAGAAAGAAGAGGATAACAGATACATGTACAGTGAAAAAGTAATGGACCACTTTCAGAACCCCAGAAATGTAGGGGAGATCGAGGATGCCAGCGGCGTAGGTACCGTGGGCAATGCAAAGTGCGGAGATATTATGAGAATGTTCCTGGACATTGACGAGAACGGGATCATCCGGGAAGCAAAGTTCAAGACCTTCGGCTGCGGCGCTGCCGTAGCTACCAGCTCCATGGCCACCGAACTGGTAAAGGGTAAGACCATTCAGGAAGCATTACAGGTAACGAACAAGGCTGTAATGGAGGCTCTGGACGGACTGCCGCCCGTAAAGGTACACTGCTCACTGCTTGCAGAGGAAGCGATTCATGCAGCACTGTGGGATTATGCAGAGAAGAACCATATCACCATCGAAGGACTGCAGAAGCCCAAGAATGACATCAGTGAGGGCGAAGAAGAGGAAGATTATTAAGATCTATGAAGAAAAAAGTAGTAGTAGGCATGTCCGGGGGAGTAGATTCCTCCGTGGCAGCCATGTTATTAAAAGAACAGGGCTATGATGTGATCGGGGTTACCATGCAGATCTGGCAGGACGAGGAGGAAACGGTGAAGGAAGCCAATGGCGGATGCTGCGGATTGTCGGCGGTGGATGATGCCAGAAGAGTAGCACAGAGACTGGAGATTCCTTATTATGTCATGAACTTTAAGAAGGAATTCAAATGCCATGTCATGGATTATTTTGTGGCAGAGTATTTAAGAGGCCATACCCCCAATCCCTGTATTGCCTGCAACCGTTATGTGAAGTGGGAATCCCTGCTGCAGAGAAGCCTGGAGATCGGGGCGGATTATATTGCCACGGGACATTATGCGAGGATTGACAGGCTGCCGAATGGCCGTTTTGCCATCCGTAATTCCGTTACCGCAGCCAAGGATCAGACCTATGCGTTGTACAATCTGACCCAGGAGCAGCTGGCACATACCCTGATGCCGGTGGGTGAATATACCAAGGATGAAATCCGCGTCCTGGCAGAGGAGGCGGAACTTCCGGTGGCGCATAAGCCGGACAGTCAGGAGATCTGTTTCGTGCCGGACAATGATTATGCTTCCTTTATTGACAGAGAAGCCGGCGAAAAGGTGCCGGGACCGGGCAATTTTGTCACGGAGGACGGCAGGATCTTAGGCCGGCATAAGGGCATTACCCATTATACACTGGGACAGCGCAGAGGACTGGAACTTCCTATGGGGGAAAGAGTGTTTGTCACCGCCATCCGTCCCGAGACCAATGAAGTCGTCATCGGTTCCAATCAGGAACTCTTTACGGATAAAGTGCTGTGCGATCATGTGAATTACATGACAGTGGAAGATCTGACAGAGCCCACCAGAGTATTGGCGAAGATCCGTTACAACCATAAGGGAGAATACGGAACTCTGACAAAACAGCCGGACGGTAAAGTGCTCTGTACCTTTGACGCACCGGTACGTGCCGCAACACCGGGGCAGGCCATGGTATTTTATCAGGATGAGCATGTACTGGGCGGCGGAACCATTATTCTGTAGGAAAGCGCTCAAAGAGGAGGTCTCTGTGTCCTACGGATACAAAGATTTGTATAGCGGAAAAGATCGGGATCACTATTGTTACAATAGTGGTCCTGCATTTTTATCACGGCGTATGACAACAGTGGCACCGACGTGCATATAATAGTAGAAAGCTTTTAACAACAGCAGGAGTGTTTATGGATTATCGTTTTTCATTTCAGAGACCTATGAGAAGAAGCAGTTTCGGCTCCATGAAGGGAACCATTGTGGATCTGGTACCGGCAGGACAGGGTGGCCGCAGAGCCGATGGATGCCTTTTGTTCGCTACAATCGAGGATACGGATGGCAATACGGTGAACTTTTTTATCAATCCCGATACCTATGTGGTGGATTTCACTACACTGTCGGTGGGAATGATGGCAACCTTCTGGTATCGCAATGATGCACCCATGCCCCTGATCTATCCGCCTCAGTATACCGCAGTGGTAGTAGCGGAAGATCGGAATGACCGGCATGTGGATGTGAGCTACTACAACAATTCACTGACTAATGAGGAGCAGACATTGCAGCTGAATCTGGATGGCACTGTGGATGTGCGTACTGTGAACAACCAGTATTTCCAGGCGAGTCCTGCTAATCACAATCTGGTAGTCAGCTATGCTTCCTCCACGAGAAGCATTCCGGCCCAGACCACGCCGTCTACAGTGGTGGTACTGTGTGACAGAAGCTGTGGTTAGGCAGACAAAAGAGGACAGTTGTAGTCCATAGACCTATTGAGATTTTTGCAAAAATGTTATACCATAAAACAATCCCCCATAGAATGATGTCGGGGTCGAAAGCCCCCGACTTTGATGCCTACGGATTGTTCCGTGCTGCGCACTCCCACAATCCGCCCCAATATTCGCATATCGTGGGATTATCATCCCACTTTTATGCTCATATCGGGGCGGGTCCCAAGGTCTTTCGCCCACATATGAGCAAGCTCATGTGGGCTTAGACCTTTTGACCCTGGCACCATAGAATATACCCATGGCTGTCTGTGCGCAGTGCAGGCAGTCTGTGAGGGGAGATTACTTATAGTTTTGGTAGGACGAAGGAGAAAAGAGGGCATTATGGGTAAGAAAAAGCAGATGCGTTCTGAAGTAAAAGGGAATGTGAAAAACAGCATAGGAAGAATTGCGTTTGCAGCATTGGCTGTGCTTTTACAGATCGGCTGGATACTGGTATTGATGATTAAGCTGTATCAGTATTCTTCAGTGATCTCCCTGCTGACCAGTCTGTTTGCGCTGGTAGTGGCACTCAGGATTTATGGGAAACATACCAATGCTGCATTTAAGATGCCCTGGATCATTGTAATATTGGCATTTCCCGTGTTCGGTCTGTGTATTTATGGATTGTTCGGACATAAAGAGGCTATGCATAAAATCATCCGGAAATTTGAGGATGTGGATGCACAACTGATTCCTCTGAATGTTCAGGATGAGACAATATTGCAGCAGCTGGAGCAGGAAGATCCTCTGCTGGCAAATCAATGCCATTATATCTGGAAGTATGGTAATTATCCGGTGTATGACACGACAGCTGTGAAATTCTATCCGGAGGCCTATCTGGGATATGAGGAACAGTTACAGGAACTGGAGAAGGCTAAGCATTTTATATTTCTGGAGTATCATGCCATAGAGGAGGCGGAGGCCTTTGCAAGACTGAAAGATGTACTGGCAAGGAAGGCTGCCGAGGGCGTGGAAGTCCGCATTTTATATGATGATGTGGGCTGTATCGGTTTTCTGGACAAAAGCTTTATCGACCGGATGAATGCCATCGGGGCGCAGTGCCGGGTGTTCAACTATGTAGTGCCGTTTTTAAATATTTTTATGAACAACCGTGACCATCGTAAGATCATGATCATCGATGGAAAAGTCGGCTTTACCGGTGGATACAATCTGGCGGATGAGTATTTTAATATCACTCACCCTTACGGTTACTGGAAAGATACCGGAGTAAAGCTGACCGGAAGAGCGGTGCAGAATTTTACCATGATGTTCCTGGAAATGTGGAATGTTATGGGACAGGCGGATACAGATTATGAAAAGTATCTGAAGGCATCGCAGGAAGGTGCGGAAGATGGAAATGTGCAGAAGGCATCCGGCTATGTGCAGCCCTATGCGGATTCTCCACTGGACGGAGAGCCGGTGGGTGAGAATGTCTACCTGAATCTGATCAAGACGGCGAAGAAACGCCTCTATGTGGCAACTCCTTATCTGATCATCAGTGATGAGATGACGAGAGAGCTGGGACTGGCGGCAAAACGTGGCGTGGATGTACGGGTATTTACCCCAGGTATTCCGGATAAAAAAATCATTTACGGTGTGACCAGATCCTATTATTCCGGACTGGTGCGTCAGGGTGTGCGGGTTTATGAATATACCCCGGGCTTTTTGCATGCGAAGCAGATGCTGTGTGATGGGGATACGGCGACCGTCGGTACTATCAATATGGATTACCGGAGCCTTTATCATCATTTTGAAAACGGTGTGTGGATGCACGGCTGTGATGCCATCCGGGATATTGAGGCGGATTTTGATAAGCTGTTACAGGATAGTGAGGAAGTCACCGATAAATACCGGGATGGAAGGAAAAATATGGCAGTGAGAGGCTGGCAGTGTATCATGCGCCTGATCGCGCCGTTGCTGTAACAGACATAATAACGGAAAGCTGGAGATTACGATGAAAATACTGGTCAGTGCCTGTCTGCTGGGCGAAAACTGTAAATATAACGGGAAAAATAATTACAGCGAGCGTGTGGCAAAATATCTGGAAGGGCATGAGGTGATCCCGGTATGTCCTGAGGTGCTGGGAGGACTTCCGACCCCGAGGGATCCGTCGGAAATCGTGAGCGGTGAGGTCATAAACTGTAAAGGCGTAAATGTGGACAGGCAGTTTCGGGAAGGCGCAGAGGAGGCTCTGCGGATCGCCAAAGAGAATGGCATCGATCTGGCAATCTTACAGTCACGAAGCCCCAGCTGCGGCGTAAAGCAGATTTATGATGGAAACTTTACCGGTAAACTCATCCCCGGACAGGGAGTATTTGCACAATTGCTGGAAAAGAACGGCTTCCGGGTGATGGACTGTGAGGAAATATAATGGCAAAAATATTATTGTTTGGCGTGAGTACACAAAAAGACCGGGCTGTGCGTGTGGCAGCGGAGAAAATAGGTGTGGATGTGACGGCGGTGAACCGCAGGGACTATGGACAGAAGATCGGAACACTGGCGGAAATCAGCGGTTTTCATAAGAATGGAAAAATATATAACGGTCCTGATTTTGCAATGGAAATGCTGGTGTTTTCCGGAATGGATTCGCAACAGGTGGATGCATTCCTGGCAGAATATAAGGCAACCGGCTTACCACCGGTTGCCCTGAAGGCGATTGTGACACCGTATAATGTCTCATGGACAGCGGATACGTTGCTTCGCGAGCTGATGAAGGAACACATTCAGCTTGGAGGATAGGGAATAAAGAAAATTACAGCTTGTGATATTCCGGGCTGCGCTTTTCGTAGATTGTGTAATATTTGAAACCGCACAGCTGCAGGATCTCGGAGGCAAGATCCAGATAGGATCCCACATCCTGAGGTTTGTGGGCATCGGTTCCTACGGTGATGATCTCACCGCCCAGCTCATGATAGCGGCGCAGAACATCGGTACAGGGATGAGGCTGTCTGAGACCGTAGCGGAAGCTTCCGGTGTTCAGTTCCAGACCTTTTCCCTGCTGCACTAAAAGCTCCAGGATCGGATCAATGGCATCCTTATATTTGTCATAGGAATAGTTCTTGTCCTTGGTGGGAGCCACACGGACGATATAGTCCAGATGTCCCAATACATCATAATCGTCATGGCATTTCAGATTCTCCAGTGTCTCTGCAAAATAAGCCCGGATGGCTTCTTCCTCGGAGGAAAATTTCTCGAAATATTCCGGATAATAGGGATCCATTCCTTTGCAGAGATGAGTGGAGCCGATGACGAAATCAAAATCATAGGCGGAAATAAAATCTTCGTTGCGGTCGGCCAGATGAGGCTGCAATCCCAGCTCCACGCCGAAGAGGATCCGCATTTTCCCTTCATATTTCGCGCGGCAGCGGAGCACGTCGTACAGATAGGAATCCGTATTCAGTAAAAAGATCGTTCCCGGTCCTTCCTCGGTGCGGGGATAATCAAAATCGTTATGCTCGGTAAAACACATGGTCTCCAGTCCCAGAGCGAGACCTTTATCGATCATCTCCGGCATGGGAGCCTGGGAATCTCCCGAAAAAGAAGAGTGAAGATGACAATCTGCTTTGATAGACATATTTTTCATCCTTTCTGGTTATCATAATACGAACCTATTATAGCAAAAATGAAGGGAAAAACCATAGCATTTCTAAACAAACTGTAAAATTTACCACAAAATCACAAATATTTTTCATTTACATCTTGAATTATAATCAGGAATTAGGTAAAATGTCTTTGCTGATAAAATTTTGACAATCTGTGAATAACGGAAAGCCAAAAGATATAAAATTAAAATTTTAGGAGGAAACTAAAATGGCAGTAAGAGTAGCAATTAATGGTTTTGGCCGTATTGGTCGTCTTGCATTCAGACAGATGTTCGATGCAGAAGGATATGAAGTAGTAGCAATCAACGATTTAACCAGCCCTAAGATGCTGGCACATCTGTTGAAGTATGATTCTTCTCAGGGTGTTTACAAGTATGCAAGCACCGTTGAGGCTGGCGAGGACAGTATCACCGTTAACGGCAAGACCATCACCATCTACAAAGAGGCTGACGCAAGCAAGCTTCCTTGGGGTGAATTAAAGGTTGATGTAGTTCTGGAGTGTACCGGATTCTACACCTCTAAGGAGAAGGCTTCCGCACATATCACTGCCGGTGCTCGTAAAGTTGTTATTTCTGCTCCCGCAGGTAACGACCTTCCTACCATCGTATACAATGTTAACCACAAGACCCTGAAGCCCGAAGATACCGTTATCTCCGCAGCTTCCTGCACCACCAACTGCTTAGCACCTATGGCTAAGGCTCTGAACGATTGCAGACCTATCATGAGCGGTATCATGACCACTGTTCACGCTTATACTGGTGACCAGATGATCCTTGACGGACCTCAGAGAAAGGGCGATCTGAGAAGAAGCCGTGCAGGCGCTTGCAACATCGTTCCCAACTCTACCGGTGCAGCTAAGGCAATCGGCCTGGTAATTCCCGAACTGAACGGCAAGCTGATCGGCTCCGCTCAGCGTGTTCCGACCCCTACCGGTTCTACCACCATTCTGGTAGCAGTAGTTAAGGGCGCTGTAACCAAGGAAGAGATCAACGCAGCAATGAAGGCTGCTTCTACCGAGTCCTTCGGTTACAACACCGATGAGATCGTATCTTCCGATATCGTAGGCAGCACCTACGGTTCCATCTTCGATGCAACTCAGACCATGGTTGCTCCTATGGAAGATGGCAATACTCAGGTACAGGTTGTATCCTGGTATGATAACGAGAACAGCTACACCTCTCAGATGGTTCGTACCATCAAGTACTTCAGCGAGTTAGCATAAGCCGACAGGCGTTAACGCGTAAAGACCTATCAGGGTCCGGTCTTACAAGGACCGGGCCCTTTTTAGATACTAAAATAATTGGAGGTTAATACCATGGGATTAAATAAGAAATCTGTAGATGACATTAACGCAAAGGGAAAGAGAGTCCTGGTAAGATGCGACTTTAACGTTCCCTTAAAGAACGGTGAGATCACTGACGATACCCGTATCGTTGCAGCTCTGCCTACCATCAAGAAGCTGATAGGCGATGGCGGCAAGGTAATTCTTTGCTCTCATCTGGGTAAGGTAAAGAATGGCCCCAACGAAGGCGAATCTCTGGCACCTGTTGCCAAGAGACTGTCCGAGAAGCTGGGCAAAGAGGTTACTTTCGTAGCTGACTACAATGTAACCGGCGAAGCAGCTACCAAGGCTGTTGAGAACATGAAGGAAGGCGACGTTGTTCTGCTTCAGAATACCCGTTTCCGTGGCGCAGAAGAGACCAAGAACGGTGAGGAATTCAGCAAAGAACTGGCTGACCTGGCTGATCTGTATGTATGTGATGCATTCGGCTCTTCTCACAGAGCACATGCTTCCGTAGCAGGTGTTACCAAGTTCATCACCGCTAAGGGTGGTCAGAACGTAGTAGGTTACCTGATGGAGAAGGAGATCAACTTCTTAGGTAAGGCTGTAGAAGATCCCGTAAGACCTTTCGTAGCTATTCTGGGCGGTGCAAAGGTTGCAGACAAGCTGAACGTTATCTCCAACCTGTTAGAGAAGTGTGATACCCTGATCATCGGTGGTGGTATGGCTTACACCTTCTTAAAGGCAAAGGGATATGAAATCGGTAAGTCTCTGGTAGATGATACCAAGATCGACTACTGTAAGGAAATGATGGAAAAGGCTGAGAAGCTGGGCAAGAAGCTGTTACTGCCTGTTGATTCCGTAACCATCGCTGATTTCCCTAACCCGATCGATGCTCCTGTTGAGGTTCAGGTATATGATGTTACCAACATGCCCGCAGACAGAGAGGGATGCGATATCGGACCCAAGACCGCAGCTCTGTATGCTGAGGCTGTTAAGACTGCTAAGACCGTTGTATGGAACGGACCTATGGGCGTATTCGAGAATCCTACCCTGGCAGCAGGTACCATCGCTGTAGCTAAGGCTCTGGCTGAGACCGATGCAACTACCATTATCGGTGGTGGTGACTCTGCAGCAGCTGTTAACCAGCTTGGTTTCGCTGACAAGATGAGCCACATTTCTACCGGTGGCGGTGCTTCCCTGGAGTTCCTGGAAGGCAAAGAGCTTCCCGGCGTGGCAGCAGCAGACGACAAATAAATAGAAATAATAAAGCTTTCCCACGGAATGTATTCGAACCTGCCTGCAGGCACAGATGCATCCTGTGGGAAACACAATATAAGAAAAGAAGAGGTGTATGATTATGGCAAGAAAGAAGATCATTGCCGGCAACTGGAAGATGAATATGACTCCCAGCCAGGCAGTAGAGCTGATCAATACATTAAAGCCCCTCGTAGCAAATGATGAAGTAGACGTACTTCTGTGCGTTCCCGCAATCGACATCATTCCCGCTATGGAGGCAGCAAAGGGTTCCAATATCATGATTGGTGCGGAGAATATGTATTTCGAGGAGAAGGGTGCTTTCACCGGCGAGATTTCTCCCGCAATGCTGGATGATGCAGGCGTGAAGTATGTGATCATCGGACACTCCGAGAGAAGAGAGTACTTTGCAGAGACCGACGAGACCGTGAATAAGAAGGTTCTCAAGGCTTTCGAGCATGGCATTACTCCCATCATCTGCTGTGGTGAGACTCTGACGCAGAGAGAGCAGGGTGTTACCATCGACTTCATCCGTCAGCAGATCAAGATCGCATTCCTGAACGTAACTGCTGCACAGGCAGCAACGGCTGTCATCGCATACGAGCCTATCTGGGCTATCGGTACTGGCAAGGTAGCTACTACCGAGCAGGCACAGGAAGTATGTAAGGCAATCCGTGAGTGCATCGCTGAGATCTATGATGATGCAACCGCAGCAGCTATCCGTATCCAGTACGGCGGATCCGTATCTGCTTCCAGCGCTCCCGAGCTGTTTGCACAGGCAGACATCGACGGTGGTCTGGTAGGCGGCGCTTCCCTCAAGGCTGACTTCGGACAGATCGTAAACTATAAGTAATAGAACAATTGCACAAAAAATAAGGGCTTAAAAACCTTGCAAAAAGAGGATTCTTTGTTGAAAGCCAACAATGGAATCCTCTTTTGTTATATTATATAATTTAATAAGTATCACCTTTTTCTATCACTAAACTATCATCAGGAATGATGGGTTATGTCATTTTCTTACGTAGATTATGACAGATAGATTAAAATGAATGTGGTTGGTCGGGTGTTTATAAGGTATAATTTTATATTATAGCATGACTCGCTTTTGGCTATGGAATAAGGCTATGATTTACGGGTGCTTCGAAATGTGGATATGGTCATCGTACAGGGAAAAGTGATCCGTGCTCCCAAGGTGAAGAAAAAGCAGATCGTAGAGACGGAGCTGGACAAATTTCTGAATTAGAATGGAACGGCAATGCCTGTTTCCGTAGAATAGAATTGTATTCTGATGCGTGAATATTGTATAATAAAAACTATGCAGGACAGGAAACCTCCGCTGCATAGTTTTTATTTTTGACAGATTATGGGAAATTATAGGAAAAAGAAAATGACATTTGAAAAATTAGAAAAAAACCTCATGGATGTGGTTCTGGAGGAACAGGCAAAATTAGGCTTCCGCAGAGAGAAGATCCGCCTGTATTATCCGTTATCTACACTGAATCACTTGCTGGGTACACAGGATACGGCGGAACAGATGGAAGTTACACTGGCAGGACAGCCGGAGAGCATGATAATAAAGCTTGGAAAACTGGCTGTGAGCCGTAAGGGAGACCGTTTCTGCCTCTGTATTCCGGAGGAAGGCAGTGCTTATGTCCATGAGCATTTTGCAGAGAAGGGATTTATCTATGAACTGATCCGCCTGATCGGGCAGCATGACTGTAAGATGGAGGATATCCGACAGTTATTTTTGCGGTACAGTGAGAATATTTATGTGGAAGAGATGCGGGGCGAGGACTTTGATGTCATGATCCGTTTCCCGGAGGAAATGGGAGATCCTTACTGTTATTGTTTTCGGGATGAAGGGTGCCATGTGATCTATCACCGATTCCTGCTGGAGGATTACGCAGACCTGATGAAAGCATGAGACAATCATGGTAAACGAACGATAAGAAAAGATTATGTGTATTTTACGATATGGAAATACAATGGAATCTATGGTAAGATAAAAAAGGTTCTACGAAGAAAAATGTCGTAAAAGGCAGAAGGCGAGGGGTAAAATGATCTTTAGATGTAAAAACTGCGGCGGTAATGTAGTTTACAGCCCGGAGAGAAAGAAGATGTTCTGTCCTTTCTGTGAGAGTGAGGACAGCGAAGAACGCGAGGACGGCGTGATCGAGACAAGCGGTGAGGAAAACGGCACTGCGGAAGGAACGGTCCAGGCAGCGGGAGCCGGACAGCCGGTCAGCAGAATGGCAGCAGCCGAGGGTGCTGCGCAGAAAAAGGTGACAAAGGTATGTCCCAACTGTGGTGGCGAGATTCCCATGACGGTAAACACCTCCGCTACACAGTGTCCTTATTGTGACAATTATGTGATCGTGGATGATCAGATTTCCGGTGCCTACACACCGCATATGCTGATTCCATTCCATATGGGCAAGGAAGTCTGCAAGAAGCTGATCCGTGATAAATTTGAGAAATGTATTTTTGCACCGACGGATTTTCTGTCGGAAGTAAGAATGAACGGTATTTACGGTGATTATGTACCGTTCTGGTTCTACGATTACAATACCAACTGCACGTTCCACGGTGAAGGTACCAAGGTGCGCAGCTGGACGACCGGCAATACACAGTATACCGAGACCTCATATTATGATATTGTCCGTGATATGGACATTGATTTTGTGAAGATTCCTGTGGATGCTTCCGTGGGAATGCCGGATGATGTCATGGATCTGATGGAGCCCTTTGATTACAAGGAACTGCAGGAGTTTAAGCCAGAATATCTGTCTGGATTTCATAGTGAACGCTACAATATGACTTCCGATCTGGTGGAGAGTCGTGCCAAAGCCAAGATGCAGGAGGATGCACAGAAGATGCTGCATGACAGCTATTCTGGATATTCCAGCGTCCGCAAAATGGGAGAAAACATCAACGTGACGGACAGTTCTGTAAGTTATGGTCTCCTGCCAGTATGGAAGTATGACTATAGCTACAAAGGCAAAGAATATCCTTTCTATGTAAATGGACAGACCGGTAAACTGGTAGGTATCGCACCGATCTCCAAAGCGAAGGTGTGGGCTTATGCAGGAACACTTGGTGTGACACTGGCGGCGATCCTCTGCATGCTGAATGCAATCGCCAGTCTGGTGTAGAGATTATGAGGGAAGGATAACGGGACAATGGAAAAAGATATTAAGAGAGAGGCACTGAGACGGTACCTCAAATATTTTAAGGTATGGTTCATTATTGCCGGCATATTGGCGGTGATCACCATAGGAGTGGCAGTCGTTCATCTGCTTACACCGAAGACTGTCCGGGGCAACAGCCAGGATCCCACAGAGCGTGTGTTTGACTATGCGGATATGCTGACAGACGAAGAGGAGCAGAGCCTGCGGGAATATATAGCAGAGTGTGAGGAAAAGATCCAGGCGGACATCGTGATCGTAACGATCTCCGAATCCGTAGAGTATGATCTGCAAAATCCGGGTCTTGCGGAGGCATTTCATGCGAAGGAAGTCGGCAGTACCGACTGGAGTACAGCCATGAGAGATCTGGCGGATAACTTCTATGATTATAACAATTTCGGTTATGACAAGGTACACGGCAACGGAGCTTTGCTGCTGGACAATGCCTATGAAGGACAAAAGGGAAGCTGGCTGTCTACCTGTGGAAATGTCTATGATTATTTTGGCGATTACGAGATCGACCAGGCCCTGTACGCAGTGGATGATTACATAGACGAAAGCCCCTACAAAGCGTATAAGAATTGTATCAGTTATGTGACCAGGACCATGGAGGAAAGTAAGGAAAGCATGCCGATGACCTTTTCTCCCTGGATCCTGACAGGTCTTGTCGTTGCACTGATCTATGCCGCAGTGAACCTGCATCAGAGCAAAGCAAAGGATACTACTACGGTCAATCAGTATCTTGATGGCAAAAAGCCCAAGATCAACAATACCAGAGACCAGTATCTGCGTAAGAACGTGGTGACCCGCAGGATCGAGACCAGCAGTAGCAGTAGCGGACACAGCAGCGGACACAGCGGCGGTCACGGAGGAAGTCATCGGAGCAGCAGCGGTGTCAGCCATGGCGGCGGTGGCCATAGAAGATAAAATAACAAGTTCCATTCCTGGAACAAGAAATCCGGCGTATCGGGTGCAGACAGACACTCATACGCCGGTTTTTTCGTTTTACGGAGGAAGGAGCGACGGCGGGAAACAGTAGTGGAAAATTTTTCCATGGGTTGACAGGAAGCCTGCAGACAGGTATAATCAGACTTGTGATGTAACAATTCTGTAATATATTTGTAAAAGGATTTTAAAGAAGAATTTATGATAAAACATACAAGAGAAAAACAAGTAAAGATCGTAGCCACCGGCCTGGCATTGTGTATGCTGGCGGCACCGCTTTCCGCTTCCGCTGCAGAAAGCAGTGTCCTCATGGCATCCGGCGGTGTGGCTTCTGTCCTGGAGACGGAGCGTACACTGGAGGAATACATCCAGATCGCACAGGATGCCCAGGGAGCTTCCTGGGGCTATACCAATATCGGTGTGGCCAATGTGGAATCCGGTAATCTGAATGTGAGAGCGGTATCTTCCACAGACGGTAAGCTGGTAGGTAAGCTTCCCAAGGATGCGGCCTGTGAAGTGGTCGAGACCGTAGATGACTGGGCACATATCAAGTCCGGTGAAGTGGAAGGTTATGTCAGCAAGGAATTCCTGCTGACTGGACCGGAAGCCAGAATCCGAGCCATGGAACTGGTTCATACGGTAGCCATTGCCAATACCGATGGCCTGAATGTACGTCAGGAGCCCAATACCACCAGTGAGATCGTGACTCAGGTGGGACAGGGAGAAGAGATGGAGTATGTGGAGACCGGTTCCGACGGCTGGGTGAAGATTTCTATTGATGGCGAAGATGCTTATGTATCCCAAGATTATGTCACAGTGGAAGAAAAGCTGGATACCGCCATCACCATGACAGAGCTTCTCTACGGACAGGGGGTATCCGATGTCCGCGTAGATCTGGTAGAATATGCAAAACAGTTCATAGGTAACCCTTATGTCTGGGGAGGCACCAGCCTTACCAAGGGTGCGGACTGCTCCGGTTTCGTTCTCAGCGTATTCAAGAAATACGGCATTACCCTGAGCCATTCCTCCAGAGCACAGGCCAATGAGGGCACCAAGATCAGTGCATCCGAGCTAAAGCCCGGTGATCTGGTATTCTATGGTAACGGCAAGGGTAATATTAATCACGTAGCTATTTATATCGGTGGAGGACAGGTAATTCACGCCAGCAGCCCGAAGACCGGTATCAAGATCAGCAGCTATAAGTATCGTACACCTGTGAAATGTGTCCGTGTCATTCACGACTGATAAAAAGCATTGCTTTCGCAAAAGGGCGGGGCAATGCTTTTTTGCATTCGGAGACATGCGAGTGCCTTTTCTTTTACAATTGCGTTTCACGGGGAACTATGATACTATTTTTGTATATATCGGCGGTCCCTGAACGAAAAAAAGGGGCTTCGTACAGAGACGAAAATGGGTGAGGAATATGCGGAAAGTAGCTTTGATCACCGACGGCTGGAGAAGGTTGTTTACCTATGCCTGGCCGGCAGGTATTTTACAGAGAATAAAAGAAACGAACGAAGAGGTAAATCTATATATTTTCAATAGTACCGGCAACTGGAACAGAGATGCCGGATATAACAGGGCAGAATATAATATTTTTAACCTTCCGGATCTGTCGGAGTTCGACGGTATTCTTCTGGAACTGAATAATATCAGTTCCCCGGCAGTGCTGGCGGAAGTAATCCACAAGGCGAAGCAGTCGCGCCTTCCGGTAGTCTCCATTGCCAACGAGCTGGAAGATTTTTATTATGTGGGTATTGACAATTATTCTGCTATGAAGCAGGTGATCACACATATGCATGAGGTGCATGACTGCAAAAAATTCTGGCTGCTGGTGGGGGCTAACAGCAATTATGAGAGCAACTGCCGCCTGCAGGGAATGCTTGACTATGCCAAAGAACACAAGATCAAAATAGATAAGAATGACATCTGGTACGGTTCCTTTGACTACAAGAGCGGACTGGAAGGCTACAGGCATCTGTGGGACACCCACAAAGAGCTGCCGGATGCCATTATCTGTATCAATGATAATGTGGCGGTAGCGGTATGCGAAGCAGCAGCCCAGATGGGATTTACGGCACCGAAGGATTTCCGGATCACAGGTTTTGACAACTTCGACAAGGCCGGATTTTACACGCCGAGTATTACCACTGTGGGACATATCAGAGAGGAAGCTGCTTACAAGGGAATGGATATCCTTCTGAAAATCTGGGCAGGAGAAAGCGTCCCCCGGTATAACTTCACCAATACCGAGATGCTGTGGCAGGAGAGCTGCGGCTGCGGCAAGGGGAGCAGCAGGGATGCCAGGACCCATCTGAAGGATCAGATCATGTACAGCGTGGAAAGTGAGGAATTCGACGAGGAAGTCCTGTCCATGGAGGCAGAGATGATGCAGTGCAATACCGTAGAAGAAATGATGTACTGCATTCCCCAGTGCATTCCGTCCCTGAAATGCGATGCCATGTATCTGGTGCTGGACGATCACCTCAATGACTATAAAAAAGAAACGGAGAAGAGTATTCATCTGGATGCCACCCCTTCGGGCGAGGGATTTTCCTTGCATGGTTATCCGAGACAGATGCAGATGACCTTTGCCTACGAGAGGGACCAGAGACTGGATCTGGACAGACAGGAAGTGGATGGCATCTTCCCGACCTTCGATTATCCGAAGCCGGGACAGAACTTTTTGTTCCTGCCGTTACATTTCGGAGAGCGTACCGTTGGCTATGTAGCTATCCGTAATGCGGTATACATGATGGAAAAACAGTACTTGTTCCAGATCATGAATGCGTTGACCCGTTCCATGGAGAACCTTCATAAAAAAGAAATGCTGGCTTATATGAACCGTAAGCTGTCTTCCCTGTATATCATGGATACGCTGACCGGTATGTATAACCGCATGGGGTACCAGCAGCTGGGAGAGGAGTCCTTCCGCGTTTCCAGACTGAATAACCGCAAACTGCTGATTCTGTTCGTGGATCTGGATCGTCTGAAATACATCAATGACACTTTTGGACATGAGTACGGAGATATGGCCATCTGTGCCGCGGCGAGAGCCCTGATGCAGTGCAGCAGCCGGGATGCCGTACCGGCCAGAACCGGCGGGGATGAATTCGTGCTGATCCAGACTTACCAGTCCGATGAGGTTTCCAGAGAGCTGGTGCTGCGCATCCGCAGAACACTGGAGGCGGAGGGGAAAGCCCAGAAGCTTCCGTTCCCGCTGTCCATGAGTATCGGTACCGTGGTGACGGATCCGGAATCCGAGCAGACCTTTGCAGATTATGTAAAAATTGCAGACAGCCGGATGTACGAGGAAAAGGTGCAGAAACGGGTCACAAGAAAATAGAAAAATATATTTACAACCGATAGAAACTATGATATATTGAAACAGTATGATTAGCCGATGCCCAGATTACGGACACTCCGACCTTAGTCTTGGTATCTGGCGTTTAAAAAACAGGAGGAAAAAGAAATGATTTCTAAGGAAAAGAAAACAGCCATCATGAACGAGTATGCAAGAACCCCCGGTGACACCGGTTCACCTGAGGTACAGGTAGCGGTCCTGACTGCAAGAATCCAGGAGCTTACCGAGCATCTGAAGGAGAACCCCAAGGATCATCATTCTCGTCGTGGTATGCTGAAGATGGTAGGTCAGAGACGTGGTCTTCTGGAGTACCTGAAGAAGAAGGATATCGAGAGATATCGTGCATTAATCGAGAAGCTTGGCTTAAGAAAATAATGCTGACTGGTGAGCGGGGTCTGCCGATTACATCGGCGCTCCGCTTCTCTTGTTTCTCATTACATGCATATGCACGGTGAAAATCTAATTCACCGCGCCTGAAAAGGTAACACACGGGATGGAAGTGAGCCCCGAGACCGCTGAAAAGATTATGTTGCGGATCATGGGAGCAACATGGAATTTTCAGTAGTTTCGGTAATCCTCCAGCCCGTAGAATAATAATTCATATCGTAGCGTGGCACCAAAGATAACAGTCACAGTACGATGGATAGGAGGAATTTATGTATCAAAGTTACAAGATGGATCTTGCAGGCAGACCTCTGGTGGTTGATATCAACCGTGTAGGTAAGCAGGCAAACGGATGTGCATTCATGCACTATGGTGATACCACTGTTCTCTGTACCGCAACCGCTTCCGAGAAGCCCAGAGACGGTATCGATTTCTTCCCTCTGAGTGTAGAGTATGAAGAGAAGATGTACGCTGTGGGTAAGATCCCCGGCGGTTTCAACAAGAGAGAAGGCAAGGCAAGTGAGAATGCTATTCTGACCAGCCGTGTCATCGACAGACCCATGCGTCCCCTGTTCCCCAAGGATTACCGTAATGATGTAACCCTGAACAACATGGTAATGAGCGTGGATCCCGAGTGTCGTCCGGAGTTGGTGGCTATGATCGGTGCAGCTATCGCTACCTGCATTTCCGATATTCCTTTCGATGGCCCCTGCGCTATGACCCAGGTAGGCATGATCGATGGCGAGTTCATCATCAATCCCAGCCAGGAGCAGTGGAAGAAAGGTGATCTGAACCTGACCGTTGCTTCCACCAGAGAAAAGGTGATCATGATCGAGGCAGGAGCGAACGAGATTCCTGAAGCAACCATGATCGAAGCAATTTATAAGGCTCACGAAGTGAACCAGACCATCATTGCTTTCATCGACAAGATTGTAGCAGAAGTAGGCAAGAAGAAGCATGAGTACACCAGCTGTGCAGTGCCCGCTGAAATGTTCGAGGAGATGAAGAAGATCGTATCTCCCGCTGAGATGGAAGAAGCTGTATTCACCGATGATAAGCAGACCCGTGAGGAGAATATCCGTGTGATCACCGACAAGCTGACCGAGGCTTTCGCTGAGAACGAAGAGTGGTTGGCTATCTTAGGTGAGGCAGTATACCAGTATGAGAAGAAGACCGTTCGTAAGATGATCCTGAAAGATCACAAGCGTCCCGATGGACGTGCAATCACCCAGATCCGTCCTCTGGCAGCAGAAGTAGACATCATCCCCCGTGTACATGGTTCCGCTATGTTCACCCGTGGACAGACCCAGATCTGTAACGTATGTACTCTGGCACCTCTGTCCGAGCAGCAGAAGATCGATGGCCTGGATGAGAACGAAGTAAGCAAGAGATATATGCATCACTATAACTTTCCTTCCTATTCCGTAGGTGAGACCAAGCCTTCCCGCGGACCCGGAAGACGTGAGATCGGTCACGGCGCTCTGGCTGAGAGAGCCCTGATCCCCGTACTGCCCAGTGAGGACGAGTTCCCTTATGCAATTCGTACCGTATCTGAGACTTTTGAATCCAACGGATCTACCTCCATGGCATCCACCTGTGCTTCCTGCATGTCCCTGATGGCAGCAGGCGTACCCATCAAGAAGATGGTAGCAGGTATTTCCTGCGGTCTGGTAACCGGCGAGACCGATGACGATTTCGTTCTGCTGACCGATATTCAGGGACTGGAAGACTTCTTCGGAGATATGGACTTTAAGGTAACCGGTACTACCGAAGGTATTACCGCGATCCAGATGGATATTAAGATCCACGGTCTGACCAGACCTATCGTAGAAGGCGCTATTGCAAGATGCCGTGATGCAAGACTGTTCATCATGGATACCTGCATGAAGCCCGCTATCGCTGCTCCCAGAACAGAGGTTGGCAAGTACGCTCCCAAGATCATCTCCATTCAGATCGATCCCGACAGAATCGGTGATGTAGTAGGACAGCGTGGTAAGACCATCAATGAGATCATTGCCCGTACCGGTGTGAAGATCGATATCACCGATGATGGTAAGGTATCTATCTGCGGTACTGACAAGGAAATGATGGATAAGGCTCTGGAGATGGTGAAGATCATCACCACCGATTTCGAAGAGGGCCAGATCTTCAAGGGTAAGGTAGTCAGCATCAAGGAGTTCGGTGCATTCATCGAGTTCGCACCCGGCAAGGAAGGCATGGTACACATCTCCAAGATCGCCAAGGAGAGAATCAACCGTGTAGAAGATGTTCTGACTCTGGGCGATGTAGTGACTGTAGTATGCCTGGGTAAGGATAAGATGGGCAGAATCAGCTTCTCCATGAAGGATGTAGCACAGCAGTAAGCTGTAAGAACGCAAGGCATAAGAATATAAGATATAAAATAAGAAAGGATCACTGCATAGTGTACTGTGCAGAGGTCCTTTTTTGTGTATACGATGAGCCAGGTACAGATTTGTGCTTGCACAAGAATCGGTATTTGGCAAATGTACACCATCGAGCTTTTAAGCGAGATGGTGTATAAAGTATATGAAACGGGCGGAAGACAGTCAGCCGGATCTGCCTGGAATGAGGCAGCAAGAAGTGACATTTGAAAAAGGGCACAAAAAAAGCACCTACATGACGGTATAGGCGCTTTTGTATGTCTTAAATTCTGTACCAGTGCAAGAAAAATTAAGCCATTCCGTTGACAGCTTTGCTCAGACGGGAAACCTTTCTTGCAGCGTTGTTCTTGTGGTAAACGCCCTTAGAAGTAGCCATCTCGATGGTCTTGGTAGCAGCGGTTAATTCAGCCTTAGCTGCTTCCTTGTCACCGGTCTCGATTGCAGCGTATACCTTCTTGATAGCGGTCTTAACGCCGGATCTGATAGCTTTGTTTCTGTCAGCTCTTGTGCGGGATACTAAAATTCTCTTTTTTGCAGATTTAATGTTAGCCAAGTCGTACACCTCCATAATGTATACAATAAAATTATAATTTACAAGAAATGTTTCACTTTAGCCAGACACGGAAGACTAACGTAAACATACTATTGTAGTTTAGACAATCTGGGAGCTTTTGTCAATACATATTTTGCGGATTTTTGTAAAAAATGTATTGATAAGAAAGGCAGACAGAGGGTGAAAAAATGGAAACTTTTCAGATCAGAACAGACCTGGCTCTGGAGGCAAGAGAAAGTGTCAATGAAGAGGAAAGCAAACTGCGGGGTGTGTCGGTGGACGAGCACTATGAGGAAGAGACGGATATCCGCATTACCAAGGTGACCATCGATACGAAAAATGCGGAAAAAACACTGGGAAAGCCCATGGGTGTCTATGTGACCATGGAGGCGCCGGCCATGGTGGAACCGGATGACGATTACCACAGGGAGATCTCGGAGGCGTTAGCAGAGGAACTTTTGAAAATGATGCCCGGGGAAGCGGAGGAATTGTCGGTATTGATCGTGGGGCTGGGGAACCGGGAAGTGACGGCAGACGCTCTGGGACCGCAGGTGGTGGACAATCTGCTGATCACCAGACACGTGGTCAGAGCCTACGGCAAAGCAGCCTACAACTGTACCCGTATGAATCTGGTCAGCAGTATTGAGCCGGGGGTAATGGCGAAGACCGGTATGGAGACGGCAGAAATCATAAGCGGTGTGGTGAAGGAGACGCAACCGGATGTGCTGATCGCGGTGGATGCGCTGGCGGCCCGCAGCACCAGAAGATTGAACCGTACGATCCAGATCACCAATACCGGCATTCAGCCCGGCTCCGGCGTGGGCAATCACCGCAATGCCCTGACCGAAGAGACCCTGGGCGTACCGGTAATTGCCATCGGGATCCCCACGGTGGTGGATGCCGCCACGATTGTGGGAGATGCACTGGAGAAGCTGATGAGCGGGGAAAAGGAGTTCGATGCGGTCAAATATATGGGACAGCACCGCATGGCTTTTGCAGAACTGAACAATATGTATATGACCGGAAAGGATATCGATTCTGTGATCAAACGGGTCAGCTACACGGTCTCCGAGGGAATCAATATTGCCATGGAAAAAAACTGGGCGTAACTGCATATATATAGGGTAACAGTTCATGAGTTGAGCACCGGATTACGAGCAAAGGTAGTCACGAAGTGACGTAAGAGCAGGTCAAGGCGACTTTGTGACCGACGAGGGCTGAACTGTCGTAACAAAAAAAGTGCGGAAGGAGAGCGCGGACCGTGAAGAATCCGAAAAATACTGTCTGGCGGATCGCACTGTTTTTGCTGACAGTTATCTGTGGGCTTTTGATGGCGGATCGGGGAGAAAATGAGTTTCCGGTATTTGCCTGTTCCGAAGCTTTGTCAGGAGAAAGCGGCAGTACCGGATTACTGCTGCAGCAGAATATGTGGGAAGTAGTACCGCTGTTAGGCTATGGTATTGTGGAGCAGCAGGGGACACAGAATCCGGAGGAGGATGAGACTACCTGCCGGACCCTGACCACCGAAGATCTGATCAGCGAAGAACTTCTCCTTCCGCAATCGGAGGAAACGCAGCAGACGGCCCTTATCCCGGAGAGTGTGGAGGCAACAGCCGGGACAGCATTGAGCAATTTTCGTCCGGCGGTACAACAGGTGCAGATTGACCGCACACAGCTTGCGGATTATGAGACACTGGTACGGAATTTTTATGCCATAGATGCCAATACCATGGCAGGCAGCGATCAGTTATCCGTGGAAAAACTGCTGGGAATGGATATGACGTTGCCACAGGAAGGTGACGGACCACAGATCCTGATCTATCACACCCATTCCCAGGAGGCTTTTGCGGATTCAGTTCCGGGAGATGTGAACACCGGTATCGTGGGAGTGGGAGAGTGTCTGACCAAGATCCTGACAGAACAATATGGTTACCGGGTGCTGCACCATACCGGTCAATATGATGTGGAGACCAGAGACAATGCGTATTCCCGGGCACTTCCGGCAGTGGAACAGATCCTTGCGGAGAATCCCTCTATCCAGGTGATCATCGATCTGCACCGGGATGAGGTGGCGGAAGAGACAAAGCTGGTGACGGATATTCAAGGGAGACCCACGGCAAGATTTATGTTCTTTAACGGTCTGAGCAGGACCCGCAAGACGGGAGATATTGACTACCTGGCCAACGAGAACCAGGAGGCCAATCTGGCGTTCTCTTTTCAGATGCAGTTGAAGGCGGCGGAGTATTACCCGGGACTGACCCGCAGGATCTATCTGAAGGGCTACCGCTACAATATGCATCTGCGTCCCCGGACACTTCTGGTGGAACTGGGAGCCCAGAACAATACTGTGGAGGAGGCCATAAATGCCTGTGATCCTCTGGCACATATTCTGGATATGGTGCTTAAGGGAGAGTAGCGGTACATAAAAGCAGGATAAGACAACGAATCGAAGTAAAATCATAGACAAGAATGCGGAATTTATGCTACAATCGTTAGATGCAAGAATATGTCAGGAAAGGACAGTAGTATGGCAGCAATAGATCAGAGCAAAATCCGCAATTTTTGTATTGTGGCACACATAGATCACGGCAAATCCACCCTGGCGGACCGTATCATTGAGAAGACCGGTCTGCTCACCAGCAGAGAGATGCAGGCACAGGTCCTGGACAATATGGATCTGGAGAGAGAGCGTGGCATTACCATCAAGGCACAGGCCGTGCGTACCGTATATAAAGCACAGGACGGAGAGGAATACATTTTCAACCTCATCGATACTCCGGGCCATGTGGATTTCAATTATGAGGTCAGCCGTTCCCTGGCGGCCTGCGACGGCGCCATTCTGGTGGTGGATGCGGCACAGGGCATTGAGGCACAGACACTGGCCAATGTCTATCTGGCACTGGATCATGATCTGGATGTTTTCCCGGTCATCAACAAGATCGATCTGCCCAGCGCAGATCCCCAGAGAGTCATTGAAGAGATCGAGGACGTCATCGGTATCGAGGCACAGGATGCTCCGCTGATCTCCGCGAAAAACGGCATCGGTATTGAGGAAGTCTTAGAGCAGATCGTGAAAAAGATCCCATCCCCCAAGGGGAATCCGGACAACCCTTTACAGGCACTGATCTTTGACTCTGTATATGATTCCTATAAGGGTGTTATCATTTTCTGCCGTGTCATGGAAGGCACAGTGAAAAAGGGTACCATGATCCGCATGATGGCTACCGGAGCGAAGGAAGAGGTCGTGGAGGTCGGTTATTTCGGAGCGGGACAGTTTATCCCCTGTGACGAGCTTTCTGCCGGAATGGTAGGCTACATCACGGCTTCCATCAAGAATGTAAAAGATACAGCAGTGGGTGATACCGTAACGGACGACAACAATCCCTGCGCAGAACCTCTGCCCGGTTATAAAAAGGTACAGTCCATGGTATATTGTGGATTATATCCCGCAGACGGTTCCAAGTACCCGGATCTGAGAGATGCGCTGGAGAAGTTACAGTTGAACGATGCGTCCCTGTTCTATGAACCGGAGACTTCTGTGGCACTGGGATTTGGCTTCCGGTGCGGATTTCTGGGACTGCTGCATCTGGAGATCATTCAGGAACGACTGGAGAGAGAGTACAATCTGGATCTGGTGACTACCGCCCCCGGCGTTGTCTATAAGGTGCATAAGACCAATGGGGAAGTAATTGAGTTGACCAATCCTTCCAATCTGCCGGATCCCTCCGAGATCGAATATATGGAAGAACCGGTGGTAAATGCAGAGATCATGGTGACTTCCGAATTTATCGGTTCCATCATGGAACTGTGTCAGGAGCGCCGCGGCAAATACCTCGGCATGGAATACATCGAGGGCACCAGAGCGTTGTTGAAATACGAACTGCCCCTGAACGAGATCATTTATGATTTCTTTGATGCTTTAAAATCCCGTTCCCGTGGTTATGCATCTTTTGATTACGATCTGAAGGGTTACGAGAGATCGAATCTGGTGAAGCTGGACATTCTGATCAACCGCGAGGAAGTGGATGCCCTGTCCTTCATCGTCTGTGCAGATTCCGCTTACGAGAGAGGACGTAGGATGTGTGAAAAGCTGAAGGACGAGATTCCCAGACACCTCTTCGAGATTCCTATCCAGGCAGCCATCGGCGGCAAGGTCATTGCCAGAGAAACGGTAAAGGCCATGCGTAAGGATGTGCTGGCGAAATGTTACGGCGGTGATATTACCCGTAAGAAGAAGCTGTTGGAGAAGCAGAAAGAGGGTAAAAAGCGTATGCGTCAGTTCGGCAATGTAGAGATCCCGCAGAAGGCATTTATGAGTGTTCTGAAGCTGGATGATAAAAACTGATGAAGTAATTGAAGGAGCAATATGAATAAAAAGGAACTGGAATTATACATTCATATTCCCTTTTGCGTAAGAAAGTGCAGCTATTGTGATTTCCTGTCTGCCCCTGCCACGGAGCAGACAAGGGAAGCCTATATGGCTGCACTTTTTGCAGAGATCGGGGGAAGAGCAAAAGATTACAGTGACCGTACCGTGACCAGTATATTTATCGGAGGAGGTACGCCGTCGTTGTTGTCCGGGGAACAGATCAGGCAGTTGATGGACCGTATCAGAGAGCAGTTCGCAATGGCACAGGACGCGGAGATCACCATGGAGGTGAATCCGGGGACGGCCAGCGCAGAGAAACTTCGGAATTTTTACACGGCAGGAATCAACCGTCTCAGTATCGGTATGCAGTCTGCCCAGGCAGAAGAACTGAAAAATCTGGGCAGGATCCATGATTTTGAAGGTTTCTGCCAGGTGTACCGGGAGGCTGTGGAGGCAGGATTTACGAATATCAATGTGGATATCATGAGCGGACTGCCGGGACAGACGCTTGCAAGCTATCGGGACACGCTGGAAAAGGTGCTGCACTTAGAACCCATGCCGCAGCATATCTCTGCCTACAGCCTGATCGTGGAGGAGGGAACCCCTTTTGCGGCCATGGCAGAGAGGGGAGAATTGCCCTTGCCGGAGGAAGAGACGGAGCGTGCCATGTATGAGGAGACCATAGAGGTGCTGGCAAAGTATGGGTTCCATCGGTATGAGATTTCCAACTATGCCAGGGATGGTTATGAATGCAGACATAATGTGGGCTATTGGATCCGCAGGGATTACCTGGGATTCGGTATCGGTGCGGCATCCCTTATCGATAATGTGCGATTTCAGAACGAAAAGAGTCTGGGAGCTTATCTGGCACATCCGCTGGAAAGCAGGGAAGAGGAGCAGACACTGACGGTACAGGACCGGATGGAGGAGACCATGTTTCTGGGACTGCGGCTGACAAGAGGAGTATCCTGTGTGGATTTTGCAGAACAATACGGCAGGACTGTGGAGGAAGTCTACGGAGAAGTGATCGCCCGGAATGTGGCGGATGGTCTTTTGACCGTTACGGAGAGGAAAGAGAACCAGAAAAAAGACCGGTTCCTGGCACTGACAAAGAGAGGGCTGGATCTGAGCAATTACGTGATGGCGCAGTTTTTATTCTGAGGAACGTGGGAGACTGACAGGCACTTGTGGACAGAAAATCACATAAACTATCATAAGCAACTGTCCACGGAGGGATTTTTTGAAGACCTTTCAGCAGCCATTAACCGCAGGAGAAGAAGCGTATTATATCCGCTTGCTCAGGGAAGGTACCGTGGAAGAATCCAGACAGGCCAGGGAGATCCTGGTGGAGAGGAATCTGCGCCTGGTGGCACACATTGCCAAAAAATACCAGAATGTTGAGGAGGACATGGAGGACCTGATCTCTATCGGATGTATCGGACTGATCAAAGCAGTGAATTCTTTTGACTCAGGAAAAGGAAGACTGGCTACCTATGCCTGCAGATGCATTGATAACGAACTTCTGATGATGCTGCGCAGCCGCAAAAAACTTTCCAGGGAAGTCTCCCTGTATGAACCTATCGGACAGGATAAGGAAGGAAATGCCATCCATCTGTTGGACGTGATCGAAGAGAAGCAGAAGGACGTGGTGGAGGATCTGGAGCTTGACAGAAATATCAGGCGCCTGTTCCTGGCTCTGGACCACTGTCTTACGGAGCGGGAGTATCGGATTGTGGTGATGCGCTATGGGATCCTGGGCTGTAAAGAACACACACAGCAGGAGGTGGGAGATGTTCTCGGAATTTCCAGAAGCTATGTCTCACGCATGGAAAAAAGAGCATTGCATAAGCTGGCGGAGGCTCTGCGTGAGGCCTAAACATCACCTTGTCAATTAAGGAACACTGTGATATATTTATTTCTATAAGTGACTAAAGATAAGGGGGGGACAGGGATGCATTTTGTAAGAACGGAAGACTTGAAGACGGGAATGCGTCTGGCAAGACCTGTTTATAATAAGAAGAGTATTCTTTTGTTTGACAGAAATTCCCTTTTGTCATTACAGGCAATAGAAAGTATTCGTAATTTCGGATTGATCGGTGTCTATGTACTGGAACCGGCAGAACCGCTTCCACCCCTGACTCAGGAGGACCTGGAGTTCGAACGGTTTCAGATTCAGGCGGTCAGTGCCATCGAAGAGGAACAGGATCGTATCCTGAAGACCAGAAAGCAGAACCGTACCCAGTCCATCGCAGATATGGTCATCCGCAATTACGGACACTTGGATGAGAAAATCAATTTCTACCAGAATCTGAGAAGCCGGGAGGATTATTTCTCCAGACATTCCCTGAACGTGGCAATACTCTGTGCCATGGTTACCCATGTGATGAATATCAGACGGGAAGAACAGTATCATACCGTATGTGCTGCCATCCTTCACGATATGGGAAAAGTGAAAAAACATGATGACGTGTATTACGGGGCACCTTATACCAGAGAGGATATGCTGCGGAACTGCGAGACGCAGGAAGAGGCCTACGGTATCATCGAGGAGGCTTTTGCCACCGACGGATCCGGCATCCGCAGGATCTGCCAGCAGGCAGCCGGAAAACAGCTGGACCTGTTCCCGGAAGACGGAGAGAAGAGCAGGTATAAAATGCTGGCCGGAGCCAATGTATTGCTGGTGGCGAACCGTTATGATGAGATCACGGCCATGACATTACAGGGAACGGCACAGTCTGAGGTGAAGGCTCTTCAGGAACTTCTGGAGCACCCGGAGGTATATGATCCGGAGACGGTACGGGCATTGATCCGTTCCATCAATATCCTTCCGCCCGGTGCCAGCGTGGAACTCAGTACGGGAGAGAAAGCACTGGTATTGAATGAAAATGAAGAAAGTGTACTGCGGCCGACAGTGGTAAGCTTCCGGGATAACAGTATCCTGGATCTGTCTCTTCCCGGGAATGAGGACATCCAGATCGTGGATGTCATGAAGACCATGGACAACCGGTACATATTCAATAAATAGTGAGGAGCAATTATGCCAACAATCGAAGAAATACTCAGAGCCGCCAAGGAAGCGGGAGCAAGTGATGTACATCTGACGGTAGGTATCCCACCCAAAATGCGTGTAAACGGCAATCTGATCACCATGGATTATCCCAGGATGCTTCCGGCAGACACGCTGGAAGTACTAGTCAATATCATGACGGAAGTGCAGAGAGAACGTTTTGAGGAACGGGGAGAATACGATATGTCTTTCTCTATTCCCAACTGCGGACGTTACCGTGTCAATGCCTACAAGCAGAGAGGTTCCGTGGCTCTGGCGTTCCGACTGGTAGGAACCGTGGTGCCTTCTCCGGAAGAGCTGGGTGTACCGGAATCCGTGGTGGAACTATATCAGCGCAAACGTGGTCTGGTACTGGTCACCGGACCTACCGGAAGCGGTAAATCCACGACGCTTGCCGCCATCATCGACAAGATCAACAACAACAGAGATGCCCATGTCATCACTCTGGAGGACCCTATCGAGTATCTGCATCAGCATAAGATGTCCATGGTCAACCAGCGTGAGATCGGCATAGATTCCAATAATTATGCCAATGCTTTAAGAGCGGCACTCCGTGAAGATCCCGATGTCATTCTGGTCGGAGAGATGCGTGACTTCGAGACCATCAGTGTAGCTATTACGGCAGCGGAGACCGGACATCTGGTATTGTCCACCCTGCATACGATCGGTGCAGCCAGCACCGTAGACCGTGTGATCGATGTCTTCCCACCACATCAGCAGCAACAGATCCGTGTCCAGCTGTCCAACACACTGGAAGCAGTCATATCCCAGCAGCTGATCCCGACAGCGGACGGCAAGCACCGTGTGGCAGCTTTTGAGGTCATGCATGCCAATCATGCGGTCCGCAACCTGATACGTGAGGGCAAATCCCACCAGCTGGCCAGCGTCATGCAGACCAACCGGAAACTGGGTATGATCACCATGGATGAGGCTATTGTTCAGTTGTATTTTGAAGGCAAGATCGACAGGGAACATGCGATCCAGTTCGCACAGGATCCCGACAGCATGGAAAATAAAATTTAAAGGAATGATCCGGAACCGGCTATATAGGAGCAGACCAGACGACGCAGCGGAAAGCGTACGGTTTTGTGAATCTGTAGTGAGGTTCCGGAGCATTTTTCACCAAAAGACATTTTCATTTAAAATTTCTGATATTAATTCTAAGAAGATTCCGGTAGTTTCACTGCCCTTTTGCGGGCTCTTATGATTACCCATTGTATGAATTGTTTTGTTAAGTCTGATTATTTTTGTCAGATTCATTCGTTTTATCTGTTTCTGTTTTGTTTCACTGTTATTTCCATAATAAATAAAACATTTTAAAGGAGGTATTTTATGTTTACTACAGTTTGTTCGGCTGCAGTCTATGGTCTGCAGGCATATCTGGTCCGCGTGGAAGTGGATCTGGCAGGGGGACTACCATCGTTTCAGCTGGTGGGGTCGCTGGGGAGTGAGGTGAAGGAATCCCGGGAGAGGGTGAGTGTGGCCATGAAAAATTCCGGTTTCCAGATCCCACCGGCACATATCACAGTAAATCTGGCTCCGGCAGGTCGACGTAAAGATGGTACCGCCTTTGATCTGCCTATAGCTGTGGGACTTTTGCGGGATATGGAACTGGTACCGGAGGAAGCGCTGCAGGATACATTGTTTTTGGGAGAACTGGGCCTGAATGGGGAGATCAAGAAGGTGAAGGGTGTACTTCCCATTGTTCAGGAGGCGGCAAAAAGCGGTATCCGAAGGGTGGTGGTGCCCGGAGAAAATGCCATGGAGGCTGCGGTGATACCGGGGATCACGGTCTGGGGTGTGAACTGTCTGAACGATCTGCTGGCGGCACTGAATCATCCGGAGCTGGAAACTGAAAAAGTGTATCAGCCGAGGATCCGGGCGGAGGACTTGCTAAGGGAAGGAACCGGACAGGATACGGGAGATTTCCGGGAAGTGGCGGGACAGGAGAATGCTAAACGGGGTGCCGAGATCGCTGCGGCGGGATTCCACAATCTGTTGATGATAGGGCCGCCCGGGGTGGGAAAATCCATGGTCGCCGGGCGAATCCCCGGAATCCTGCCGCCTCTGACACTGAAAGAAAGTCTGGAGGTGACAGGAATCTTCAGTGTGGCGGGACTTCTGCCGCCGGGACAGGCACTGATCACAAGGAGGCCTTTTTATGCACCACACCATACTGTGACACAGGCAGCACTGATCGGCGGGGGAAGCGGCATCCCAAGACCTGGTATGGTATCGCTGGCCCATCGGGGTGTACTGTTTCTGGACGAGCTTCCGGAATTTCGGAAAAACGTGCTGGATGGCATGCGACAGCCTATGGAGGAGCGTAAAGTGCAGATCGCCAGAAGTGCCGGGATGGTCACTTATCCGTCGGACTTTATTCTGGTGGCGGCTATGAATCCCTGTCCCTGCGGGTATTATCCGGACCGGAATAAATGCCGCTGTACCCAGCCCCAGATCGAGAAATATCTGGGAAAGATATCGGGACCGATTTTAGACCGGATTGATCTGTGTGTGGAACTGCATCCCGTGGATATTCTGCATCTGCAGAAAACGAAAACGGAAAAAAGCAGTGAAGATATGAAGCGGCAGATCCGGCATGCAAGAGAACGGCAGGCGGAGCGTTTTGCAGGAACGGATTGCCGTTTCAATGGGGACATCCGGTCTGCACAGGTGGAAGAATATTGCCCGTTGGGAGAGGAGGGTCAGAAAGTCATGGAACAGCTGTATCGTACGCTGCAGCTCAGTGCCAGAGTTTATCACCGGATTCTCAAAACGGCCCGAACCATAGCTGATTTGGAGGACCGGGAAGAGATCACGGGGGAACATTTGCTGGAGGCGGCGTGTTATCGGCCTTCGGAGACGTATTGGAATTAATTGTGTGCCGGAACCGGGTACATTAAGTGTCCGGCAAGAAAAAGGGACCGGTACGAAAATAACGGAAAACGTGCGGGCTGTGTGAAAACAGGGAAAGGGACAGGTATGTTTATGGCGGAGGAAGAGAGAAAATATGCATATTTTTTGTGCAGCACCTATACAATCGGGGGCGTGCGGGCAGAACGGCTGCTTGCACGCTTCGGGTCACCCCGGGCGGTATATGAGGCGGAGGCAGAGGAATGGAGGGAGTGCGTGGGCAATTCGGCGGCGGAAGCCTTGGAACGGCAGAAGAAAAGCGGAGAGTGGGAACGGGAATATGGACAGCTTTCGGAACAACAGATCCACTTTCTTTTGCGGGAGGAGAAAGGATTTCCCGGGAAACTGGCAGAAATTCCGGATCCGCCTTACGGCATTTTTTACCGGGGAAAACTGCCGGATGAGAACGAACCGGCGGTGGCGGTCATCGGTGCCAGAGAGTGTTCGGAATACGGCAGATATGTGGCCGAGGAACTGGGACAGTATCTGGGAAGAGCGGGAATACAGGTCATTAGCGGAATGGCCCGGGGAATTGACGGGATCAGCCAGCAGGCAGCGTTATCTGCGGGAGGAACTTCCTATGGTGTGCTGGGATGCGGAGTGGATATCTGTTATCCCGCACAGAATCGAAGATTGTATGAAGAACTGTTGGAAAAAGGGGGATTGCTCTCCACCTATGCGCCGGGAACAAAGCCGCTGCCCCAGTATTTTCCACCAAGAAACCGTATTGTCAGCGGACTGTCGGATGCTCTGATCGTCATTGAGGCCAGACAGAAGAGCGGGACGTTGATCACGGTGGATATGGCACTGGAACAGGGCAGGGACGTCTATGTGGTGCCGGGCAGGCTTACGGACAGGCTCAGCGACGGCTGCAATCATCTGCTGACGCAGGGAGCGGGAGTGTTTTTATCTCCGGAGAGTTTTGCAGAGGATTTTTTGCGGAGCTGGGAGGAAAAACAGGGACTTTCCGCAGATGGCTCCGGAGGAAAGAACAGGCGGAAAAATAATAGGGAAACCGGCAGAAATACGGCAAAAGTAAAATTGCCCAAAGAGTCCCTGCAAAAGATCTTGGAATGTCTGGAACCTGTGCCAAAGACATCGGAGACGCTGTTGCAGGAACTTTGGGAGAAGGGAGAATATACGGACATTTCCGCACTGAACCGGGCACTGATGGAACTGGAACTTTTGGGATATGCCAGACAGAACAGTCCGGGACATTTCAGCACTTCTGCGAATTGACAAGGCTTTCGGAAAAGGGGTATAGTAATAGACATATGAGAATGACGAGAAAGGTCAGGTGCCCTTATGAACGATAAAGATACTTACAGAATGCATACCAAAGTAATACAGATCGGAGACCGGAAGATCGGCGGCGGCAATCCTATCGCCATCCAGTCCATGACCAATACGAAGACCGAGGATGTGAAGGCAACCGTAGAGCAGATCCTGCGTCTGGAGAGGGCAGGCTGTGAGATCATCCGTTGCACAGTACCGACGCTGGAGGCGGCAGCAGCTATCCGGGAGATCAAGAAGCAGATCCACATTCCTTTAGTGGCGGATATCCATTTTGACTACCGTATGGCACTGGCAGCCATTGAGAACGGTGCCGACAAGATCCGCATCAATCCTGGGAATATCGGAAATCCGGAGCGGGTAAAGACCGTGGTAGATGCAGCAAAAGAGAGGAATATCCCGATCCGTGTGGGAGTGAACAGCGGTTCCCTGGAGAAGCCGCTGGTGGAAAAATACGGTGGAGTGACTGCGGAAGGTATTGTGGAGAGCGCACTGGACAAGGTACACATGATCGAAGATCTGGGATATGACAATCTGGTCATCAGTATCAAATCTTCGGATGTGCTGATGTGCGTGAAAGCCCATGAACTGCTGGCAGGCCGTACGGTGTACCCTCTGCATGTGGGCATTACCGAATCCGGTACTGTGAACAGCGGTAATATCAAGTCAGCCATCGGTCTGTCCCTGATCTTAAGCCAGGGCATCGGTGACACCATCCGGGTATCCCTGACAGGAGATCCCGTAGAGGAGATCAAATCCGCAAAGCTGATCCTGCGTACATTAGGATTGCGCAAGGGCGGCATTGAGGTCGTATCCTGTCCCACCTGTGGAAGAACTCAGATCAATCTGATCGATCTGGCCACCAAAGTGGAGAAAATGGTAGAGGATTACCCGCTGGATATCAAAGTGGCTGTCATGGGCTGCGTGGTAAACGGCCCCGGAGAGGCAAAAGAAGCGGATCTGGGAGTTGCGGGCGGTATCGGAGAAGGTCTGCTGATCAAGCATGGCGAGATCGTAAAAAAGCTTCCGGAGGATCAGCTGCTCCCCGCCTTGAAAGAGGAATTGGATCATTGGAGTTAAAATAAATGAGTAAATCGTTTTTTGAGGTATTTCCTTCGTTACAGTTGAATACGGACATTCGTGACCTGATGGGGCAGACAGAAGTGGAGAGAGTCTCGGCGACAAAACGCAGAGACTTTCTTCGGGTGTACTTAAAAAGTACCCGCCTGATCCAGAAAGCGGACATCTGGACCACGGAACAGGAGATCAAGAAGCAGCTGTTCCCCCAGGCCAACCTGACAGTGAAAATATACGAAAAGTTCGAATTGTCTTCCCAGTACAATCCGGAAAAGCTGATGGGTATTTATAAGGAAAGTATTCTGGAGGAATTCCGGGAGTACAGCCATATCCAGTATAATGCCCTGAAGACGGCGAAAATCGAGTATCCTTCGGAAAATGAAATGCTTTTAACGCTGGAAGATACGGTATTAAATCACAGTATGGAAGGGGAGATCCTGCAGATTCTGGAGAAGATCCTGGTGGAACGTTGTGGATTCTCCGTGAAGATCCATACGGCTTATGTGGAAAAAGAGACCGGGCGTTTCCAGGAGGAAGAGGAAGCAAAGATCCGTCTGAAGGTGGATGCCATTTACAGTCGTACGAAAGGCAGAAGAGAAGAAGGAGAGCAGACTGCATCGGCGGAAGGAAGCGGGCAAAGTACAGCACAGGATCCGGAAACCGGCAAGGCTGCAGAGACCGCACAAAAGCCGAAGACCGAGAATGCCGGTGGCGTGACCAAGAGCTTTCAGGGTGGCAGCCGCGGTGAATTCAAGCGTGGAGAATTCAAAAAGGGCGAGTTTCGTAAGGGTGGTAACTTTGAAAAAGGTGCGTTGAAGAGATCAGACAATCCGGATGTCATCTACGGGCGTGATTTCGAAGAAGAGGCCATGAAGATTGAGGAACTCATCGGAGAGATGGGTGAGGTGGTCATCCGCGGTAAGGTACTGTCCGTGGATACCCGTGACATCAAGAACGAGAAGACGATTATTATTTTCAATATCTCTGATTTTACCGATACCATGACCATCAAGATGTTCGTGCGTACCGAGCAGGTGAAGGAAGTGACCGGGGACATCAAGCCGGGAGCTTTCTTAAAGGTCAAGGGAATCTGTATGATGGATAAGTTCGACCACGAGCTGGCCATCGGTTCCATTGCGGGAATCAAGAAAATCCCTGATTTTACCAATACAAGAATGGATACCTCCGCCAGAAAGCGTGTGGAGCTGCACTGTCATACAAAGATGAGTGATATGGACGGTGTCTCCGAGGCCAAGGACATTGTAAAGCGCGCCTACAAATGGGGACATCGGGCCATTGCCATCACGGATCACGGCGTGGTACAGAGTTTTACCGATGCAAACCATGTCTGGGATGACCTGTGGAAAGCAGAAAAAGGCAAGCGGAAAGAAGCCGGAGACGAGAATCCGGACAAGCAGGATTTCTTCAAGATCATTTACGGTGTGGAAGCCTATCTGGTGGATGATCTGAAAGAGATAGTGACGAATGATAAGGGACAGAGTCTGCATGAGGATTATGTGGTATTCGATATCGAGACCACGGGATTTTCCCCGGTCAACAACCGCATTATCGAGATCGGTGCGGTAAAGGTATCCGGTGGAGAGATCGTGGATCGTTTTTCCACCTTTGTCAATCCGGATGTGCCCATTCCCTTCGAGATCGAAAAGCTTACCAGTATCCGGGATGAGGATGTCATGGATTCCCCTCAGATCGACGTGATCCTGCCGCAGTTTCTGCAGTTCTGTGAAGGCTGTATCATGGTGGCTCACAATGCCAGCTTTGATATGAGTTTCATTATGGAGAATTGCAGAAGACTGGGCTATCCGCAGGAGTTTACCTATGTGGATACCGTGGGCATTTCCAGAGTACTTTTGAAGAACCAGTCGAAGCATACGCTGGATGCAGTGGCCAAGACCCTGGGGATTTCCCTGGAGAATCATCACAGAGCCGTGGATGATGCGGAGTGCACGGCCCATATTTTCGTGAAATTTATTAAAATGCTGGAAGAGCAGGACATTCATAATCTGACGGAAGTCAATGCACTGGGAGCTTCCAGTGTGGATGCCGTGAAGAAGATGCCCTCTTACCATGCCATTATTCTGGCGAAAAATGATCTGGGGCGTATCAACCTGTATCGTCTGGTGTCCCAGTCGCATCTGACCTATTTTAACAAACATCCCCGGATTCCCAAGAGTCTGGTGATGAAGTACAGAGAAGGACTGATACTGGGAAGTGCCTGCGAGGCGGGAGAACTGTACCGGGCACTGTTGGACGGACAGTCGGATGCCCAGATTGCCAGACTGGTGAAATTCTATGACTATCTGGAGATCCAGCCCTGTGGCAACAACAAATTCATGATCACTTCGGAACGTGTACGGAATGTAAATTCCATTGAGGATATTCAGAATATCAACCGGAAGATCGTGTCCCTGGGAGAACAGTTCCACAAGCCGGTAGTGGCTACCTGTGATGTGCATTTCCTGGATCCAGAGGATGAGGTCTACCGCCGTATCATCATGGCGGGACGAGGATTCGATGATGCGGATGATCAGGCACCATTGTATTTACATACCACGGAAGAGATGCTGGAAGAATTCTCTTATCTGGGAAGTGATAAGGCGGAAGAAATCGTTATTACCAATACCAATATGATTGCAGACATGATCGAGACTATTGCACCGGTGCGCCCGGACAAATGTCCTCCGGTCATTCCCGACAGTGATAAGACACTGACGGAGATCTGTTATAACAGAGCCCATGAAATTTACGGACCAGATCTGCCTCAGATCGTAGAGGCAAGACTGGAGAAGGAATTGAACTCCATTATCAAGAACGGATTTGCCGTAATGTACATCATTGCGCAGAAGCTGGTATGGAAGTCGGTGGAGGATGGATACCTGGTAGGCTCCCGTGGATCCGTAGGAAGCTCCTTTGTGGCGACCATGGCGGGAATCACGGAGGTCAACCCCTTGAGCCCCCATTATTATTGCAGCAAATGCCATTATGTGGACTTTGACAGTGATGAGGTTAAGGCCTATGCCGGTAAGGCGGGAATCGATATGCCGGACAAGCTGTGCCCGGTGTGCGGAGAAAAGCTCCATAAAGACGGATTTGATATTCCTTTTGAGACGTTCCTGGGATTCAAGGGAGACAAGGAGCCGGATATCGACCTGAATTTCTCCGGTGAGTACCAGTCCAAGGCTCATAAATATACTGAGGTTATCTTCGGCGCGGGACAGACCTTCCGTGCCGGAACCATTGCAACCCTGGCGGATAAGACGGCCTTCGGTTACGTGAAGAATTATTTTGAAGAACGTGGCATTCACAAGCGGACCAGTGAGATTGACCGTATTGCTTCCGGATGTACCGGAGTACGACGCAGTACCGGTCAGCATCCCGGCGGAATCGTCGTACTGCCCTTAGGACAGGATATCAACTCCTTCACCCCGGTGCAGCATCCCGCCAACGATATGACCACGGATACCATAACCACACACTTTGATTACCATTCCATTGACCATAACCTGTTGAAGCTGGATATTCTGGGACACGATGATCCTACCATGATCCGTATGCTTCAGGACCTGACAGGGAGAGATCCTCTGACGATTCCCTTAGACGGACAGGATGTCATGAGTCTGTTCCAGAATACGGATGCGCTGGGCATTACTCCGGAGCAGATCGGCGGAACAAAGCTGGGGGCATTGGGTATCCCGGAGTTTGGTACCGATTTTGCCATGCAGATGGTTATCGATGCCAAGCCCAAGGCATTTTCCGATCTGGTGCGTATTTCCGGCCTGTCCCACGGTACCAACGTATGGCTGGGAAATGCACAGGATCTGATCATGAGCGGCGTGGCAACGATTTCCACCGCCATCTGTACCCGTGACGATATCATGCTGTATCTGATCCAGATGGGTGTGGAATCGGAGAAGTCCTTCAAGATCATGGAGGCCGTGCGTAAAGGCATGGTGGCGAAGGGCAGATGCGCCATGTGGGAAGAGTGGAAAGAAGACATGCTGGCCCACAATGTACCCCAGTGGTATATTGAATCCTGTCAGAAGATCGAGTACATGTTCCCGAAGGCCCATGCGGCGGCATACGTTATGATGGCATGGCGTATTGCATATTGTAAGATCCATTATCCGTTAGCCTATTACGGAGCGTTTTTCAGTATTCGTGCCAAGGCATTTTCTTATGAAATTATGTGTCAGGGACAGAAGCACTTGGAGAGCGTTATGGTGGATTACAAAAAGCGACAGGATACGCTTTCCAATAAGGAGAAGGATGCCATGGGTGATATGCGTATCGTGCAGGAAATGTATGCACGAGGCTTTGAATTCGAGCCAATTGATATCTTTAGAGCCCAGTCCAGATCCTTCCAGATCGTGGATGGCAAATTAATGCCTTCCTTAAACAGTATCGACGGACTGGGAGAGAAGGCGGCGGATGCCATCGTGGAAGCGGCAAAAGACGGCCCCTTCCTGTCTAAAGATGATTTCCGCCAGAGAACCAAAGTCTCCAAGACCATCATCGACCTGATGGATTCCCTGGGATTATTGGGAGACCTCCCGGAGTCCAATCAGATCAGTATATTTGACCTGGTGTAACAGCTCAGCCATGGGACAGCCGAAACGGGGGCGTGGGTGCTTGCACACAAAGCACCGTTTTGGCTAGCCCATGAGCGGAGCGCCCAATCCATGAAGCAAAAGATGAGCCGCGCAAGCGGCGTCGACTGCGTAGCAGACGCTTTTGCGAATGGCCGTGGGCTGAGCTGTAGTCCGGCCAGCCGCTTTTATGAATTGGCCGTGGGCTGAGCTGGTCTAAAAATTTTTAAAAAAAGTGCTTGCATTTTTTCGACAACTCGATTATACTATGCAAGTACTGTTTTTGTGGCTGATTGGTCAAGCGGTTAAGACGTCGCCCTCTCACGGCGAAAACAGGGGTTCGATTCCCCTATCAGCTGCTTATTCTTTAATAGAATAGCCCAACCCTGAAAAGTGTCGGAAAGCATAGAAAATTGCTTTTTGGCTCTTTTTTTATACTGTCTGGGGCTGGGCAAATGAAAAATCTTCTTGCCATTCCCATTTTTTTGTTGTATAGTGGTTCACGATTACTCAAAGCAGGGGAAAATACGGCAAAGAGGCGGGAACCGGATGCCGTAGGTCCGTAGACAGACGGATAGATGGGAGTGCATATGGCAAAATATTTAGTAATTGTAGAGTCACCGGCCAAGGTGAAGACAATCAAAAAGTTTTTGGGAGCAAATTATGAAGTTATGGCCAGCCAGGGGCATGTGAGGGACCTGCCCAAGAGTCAGCTGGGATTTGATCCGGAACATGATTATGAACCGAAATATATTACCATCCGCGGAAAGGGAGACCTTCTTGCTTCTTTGCGCAAAGAAGTAAAAAAGGCAGATAAGATTTATCTCGCAACCGACCCGGACCGTGAAGGAGAAGCTATTTCCTGGCATCTGTATTATGCCTTGAAACTGGAAAGCAAAAAAGTATATCGTATTACCTTCAATGAGATCACCAAGAATGCGGTAAAGGAATCTCTGAAAAACGCCAGAGAGATCGATATGAATCTGGTGGATGCCCAGCAGGCAAGACGTATGCTGGACCGTATGGTGGGCTATCGGATCTCCCCACTTCTGTGGGCAAAGATCAAGAGAGGCTTAAGCGCCGGCCGTGTACAGTCTGTGGCACTCCGTATCATCTGTGACAGAGAGGACGAGATCAACGCATTTATTCCGGAAGAGTATTGGTCTCTGGATGTGAATCTGAAAGTAAAAGGCGAGAAGAAGCCTATTTGTGCAAAATATTACGGTACCACCGAAAAAAAACAGGGAATTACCAGCAAGGAACAGGCAGACAGCATTATGGATTCCCTGAATGGCGCAAAATTCGAAGTAAAAGAAGTGCGTCACGGCGAACGTGTGAAAAAAGCGCCGCTTCCCTTTACGACTTCCACATTGCAGCAGGAAGCCAGCAAGGTATTAAATTTCTCTACCCAGAAGACTATGCGTCTGGCACAGCAGTTATATGAAGGTGTGGATATCAAGGGAGAGGGCACTGTTGGTCTGATCACCTACCTGCGTACCGATTCTACCCGTGTATCCGAAGAGGCGGAGACACAGGCAGCGGAATTTATTGATGTTCATTACGGTGAAAAATACAAGACCGCTGCAGCAACGGAGAAGAAGAACAGCCAGAAGATTCAGGATGCCCACGAAGCTATCCGTCCCACGGATCTGAACCGGATGCCTATTGCTATCAAGGAGCAGCTTCCCAGGGATCTGTTCCGTCTGTATCAGCTGATTTGGAAACGATTTGTGGCAAGCCGCATGAGTGCTGCACAGTATGATACCACTTCTGTGAAGATTCAGGCAAAGGACCAGATTTTTACTCTGGCAGCTTCCAGAATGCGTTTCGATGGATTCATGAGTGTCTACACCCAGGAAGATGATAAGGAAGAAGAAAATGTGCTCGGCGGTAATCTGGACGAGAACAGCGTGCTGGAATTCCAGAGCTTTGATCCGAAACAGCATTTTACCCAGCCCCCTGCACATTACACCGAAGCCAGTCTGGTGCGTGCCATGGAAGAACTGGGCATCGGACGTCCCAGTACCTATGCGCCTACCATTACCACCATCCTTGCCAGGAGATATATTGCCAAGGAGAACCGCAATCTCTACGTTACGGAACTGGGGGAAGTGGTCAACAATATGATGAAGGAAGCATTCCCCTCCATCGTGGATGTGAATTTCACGGCCAACATGGAAGCTCTGCTGGATGGTGTGGAAGAAGGCACGGTAAAATGGAAGACCATCGTGTCCAATTTCTATCCTGATCTGGATGAAGCAGTAAAAAAAGCGGAGAAGGACCTGGCAGAGGTGACCATTGCGGACGAGGAATCCGATGAGGTCTGTGAACTGTGCGGCAGACGAATGGTGATCAAATACGGACCCCACGGCAGATTCCTGGCATGTCCTGGATTCCCGGAATGCCGTAATACCAAGCCTTATTTTGAAAAGATCGGTGTAGCCTGCCCCAAGTGTGGCAAGGATATTGTCATGAAAAAGACCAAAAAAGGCAGAAAATATTATGGCTGTATCGATAATCCGGAGTGTGATTTCATGGTATGGCAGAAGCCTTCGGGAGAAAAGTGTCCCCGCTGTGGCAAGCTGCTGCTGGAAAAAGGCAACAAACTGGTCTGCATGGACGAACAGTGCGGCTATGTGAAAAATAAACCGACGGAAGAGAAGTAGTTTTATATACTGTCAGAATTTTCTCATAAATTAACGCTATTTTCATTGTAATCTGAAATTACATGTGCTACAATGTGCATAACATCTGGTAGTTTCTTAGTATGTGTAGACGGAGGGAAATAGATGAGTAGCGTACAACTGTTGGACAAAACACGTAAAATCGGGAAATTGTTACACAACAATAACTCCAGCAAAGTGGTATTCAGCGACATCTGTAAGGTGATGCGGGAAATTCTGAATTCCAATGTACTGGTGATCAGCCGGAAAGGAAAGGTCCTCGGCGTAGGAAAATCCGATGGAATTGAGCCGATCACAGAACTGCTGGATGACAATATCGGTGGATTTATTGATCCGATGTTAAACGAGAGACTGCTGGGCGTATTATCCACGAAAGAGAACGTCAACCTGGAGACTCTTGGCTTTGAAAATACCGATACGAGAAAATTTCAGGCGATCATCACTCCGATCGAGATTGCCGGAGAGCGTTTGGGAACCCTCTTCATTTACAAATGCAATGAACAGTATGATATTGATGATATTATCCTTTGCGAATATGGTACCACAGTGGTGGGACTGGAAATGTTGCGGGCTGTGAATGAAGAGAGTGCGGAGGAGAGCCGTAAGGTGGCTGTCGTAAAATCTGCAGTCAGCACTCTTTCTTTCTCAGAGATGGAAGCCATCACCCATATTTTCGACGAACTGAACGGCATGGAGGGAATCCTGGTGGCCAGCAAGATCGCTGACAGAGTCGGTATCACCAGATCTGTGATCGTCAATGCCCTGCGGAAGTTCGAAAGTGCCGGTGTGATTGAATCCCGTTCCTCCGGTATGAAAGGAACCTATATTAAAGTTTTGAATGATGCCGTATTCGATGAAATCGAGGAACTGAAGCGTCAGAACGGCAGAAATTAAATGAAAAATGTAAGAATTTGCAAGAATAAGAAAAATTTAGGAAGAAGAGACTATTGCGAAAAATAGTCTCTTTTCTTTATATTTATTCTGAGTGAGTTTATTTTACTATTGTGTTTTTGTCGAAATACTTTATAATAAAATAAAATGGGTATATGGTAGAAAGCGGTTTTTGGGCGCTATTGTCAGAAGACCGCGGAATGTGAGGTAATATGATACAGACAAACGCATTTGATTATATCAATGTTCTGGACCGGGCAGCGGACGCAGCCTGGCAGCGGAACGAAGCCATTTCCAATAATATCGCCAATGTGGATACTCCGGGCTACAAGAGACAGGATGTGGCCTTCGAATCGGTACTGCAGCAGGCTCTTGGCAACAACAGATATGAGTCCATGGATGATAAGGTGGCCAATGTGAATCTGAGCAGACTGCGGGGCAGGGCTTATGTGGACTATGCCAATTATTCCTATCGCCTGGATGGCAATAATGTGGATATTGAAAATGAAAATGTAATGCTGGCGGAGAACCAGCTGAAATATCAGGGACTGATCAGCAGTATCAATCAGGAATTTACCAATCTAAAGACAGTGATGAAATGAGGAGTTAGTGTATGAGTATGTTTTCAGCATTTGATGTTACGGCATCGGGACTTACCGCCCAGAGACTGCGCATGGACGTGATCTCCGAAAACGTTGCCAATGCCAATACTACAAGAACCGAGGATGGTACCCCTTACCGCCGTAAGATCGTTACTTTCCAGCAGAAGGGGCAGCAGCAGACTTTCAGTCAGGTGCTGCACAACGTGAGCAGCAGCTATACCGGCAGCGGCGTGAAGGTAAGCCAGATCTTTGAAGATACTACTACGGAGATGAATATGGTATACGATCCTTCCCATCCCGATGCGGATGAGAACGGCTATGTGACATATCCGAATGTAAATATTGTTCAGGAAATGACGGATCTGATCGATGCCAGCAGATCCTATGAAGCCAATTCCACGGCATTTGGCGCCAGCAAGTCCATGGCATTAAAAGGACTGGAGATCGGTCAGTAAGCTGACGGGTCTTTATTACCGGGCTCCGGATAGCGGCGCCGGAATATATGTGAGGAAGGACATGGTTTATTAAAATGGATATTTCAGCAATTACAGCTTTGAACAGTGTAAACGGTACTGCCACAGTATCTCCCGCTTCCCTGACCGGAATGCTGGCGGAGAAGGAGAAAAAGGCAGAAGGCACTATGTTCGAAACTTTTCTGAATACAGCAATCGACAATGTGAAGATCACCAACAGTTATCTCTCGGATGCCGAGAATGAGAAGATACGATTTGCATTGGGTGAGACCGACAACACCCACGACCTTACTATTGCTATGGAGAAGGCTTCGACTGCATTGCAGTATACCGTAGCCATCCGCGATAAGGTGATGGAAGCATACAAGGAACTGATGCAGATCCAGATCTAAAGAAGTATTTTTATTCTTGACGTAAGAGGAGAGAGCTGCAATGGCAGACAAATTAAAAGAAATACCTGCAAAAATACTGGAATGGTGGAATAAATTCACCACCAGGCAGAAGAGCATCATCGTTGGAGCGGCGGCGGTTGTGATATTTGCATTTGCAATCATCATGTACGTTATGAGTAAGCCCCAGTATGTACGGCTGATCACCTGTGAGACAACATCACAGGCTTCGGAGATCATAGATACTCTGGACAGTGCGGGAATTGCACATAAAGAATCCAATGACGGACTGAAGATCGATGTAGAGAGCAGCCAACAGAGCGCGGCAAACTTGGCACTGGGTTCCGCAGGATATGTACCGGATGCGTTAGATTTGAATGATTATCTGGGCGGTAGTATGTCTACGACCGCCACTGACAAAGAGAGACTTTACAATTCCTATCTGGAAAAATACATAACACAGACGATAGAAGCACAGAGCGCAGTAAAATCCGCCAAGGTACATCTGAGTTTTCCGAAAGATAACGGAACTCTGGCAGCACAGAAGGAAGAGGCGTCTGCCTTCATCCAACTGGAACTGGACGGCACCTTTACCTCCGCCAATGCTGCGGCACTGGCAAAATGTGTGGCTACCTGGCTGCGCAACGATACTACGGCGAATATCACTATTATGGATACAGATTCCAACCTGCTGTTTGCAGGTGGAGATGATTATTCTACCGCAGGAATCGCTAATTCTATGCAGGAGCTGCAGAATCAGGCGGAATCCATGATCGCCAATCAGGTCAAGAAGGTACTGCTGGGAACAAAACAGTATAATGATGCGGCCGTTACCAGCCACCTGAGCATGGATTTCTCTGATTATAAGGAGACCGTAAAAGAGTATTATGCAAACTCCGGCAGAGATGAAGGTATGCTTTCCCATGAGGAGACTTATGAGAGCGAGAATACCAATGACGGCGGCGGTGTACCGGGGACAACTTCCAACGGGGAGAGCGGAAATACTACCTATGTATCTCCGGACAGCAGCAACAGTTCTTCCTCTACTTCCGAAACCAGCCGGGATTATCTGCCGAATGAGTCTATTAAGGATACTGTGACACCGGCAGGAGGAATCAACTACACTAATTCCTCCATATCTATTGCAGCAATTACTTATAAAGAAATTCATTATGAGGATGTAAAACGACAGGGGCTTCTGGATGGCACTACCTGGGATGAATACAAATCCCAGAACAGCGCAGATACCAAGATGACAGTTGATCAGGATATGTACAGCCTGGTAGCCAATGCCACCGGTATCAATGAGAGTAATATTACGATTATTGCTTACGAAAGTCCTATTTTTTACGATAAGGAAAGCAGCCCGGTTACGGCACAGAATGTGTTGAGCGTGCTTATGCTGCTGTTGATCCTGGGACTGTTGGCATTTGTGATATTGCACAGCATGCGTACCAGACAGGCGGTACAGCAGGAGGAAGAGGTATCTGTGGAGAATATGCTGCAGTCTACCCCTGAAGCAGAGCTGGAAGATATTGATGTGGAATCTAAGTCTGAGACACGTAAGATGATTGAAAAATTCGTAGATGAGAATCCGGAATCCGCAGCGGCATTGTTGCGTAACTGGCTGAACGAGGACTGGAACTAAGAAACGGAGTAACTATGGCAAGGACAAAAGCAGAAGGTGGAATATCGGGACTGCAGAAAGCTGCAATCCTCCTGATCTCTCTGGGACCGGAGAGATCCGCCGGAATTTTTAAACACTTAAAAGAAGAAGAAATCGAAGAACTGACCCTGGAAATCGCCAATACCAGAAGTGTGACTCCTCAGGTCAAAGAAGAAGTGATCAACGAATTTTACGAAGTGTGTCTGGCACAGCAGTATATTGCCGAGGGTGGTATCAACTACGCAAAGGAACTGCTGGAAAAGGCACTGGGTTCCGACAAGGCTATGGATGTCATCGGCAAGCTGACTGCATCTTTACAGGTAAAGCCCTTCGAGTTTGTGCGTAAGACGGATGCCAGCCAGCTGATCAACTTCATTCAGGACGAGCATCCGCAGACCATTGCTCTGATTCTGTCTTATCTGTCACCCAGCCAGGCGGCGTTGATCATTTCCGCATTGCCACCCGACAGCCAGGCAGAGGTAGCCAGACGTATTGCAGTCATGGATCGTACCAGTCCGGATGTCATCAAGGAAGTGGAAAAAGTACTGGAGTCCAAGCTGGCAAGTCTGGTGAATCAGGACTACACCATTATCGGTGGTGTGGATGCAGTGGTGGATATCCTGAATACTGTAGACCGTGGTACCGAGAAACATATCATGGAGACTCTGGAGATCGAAGAGCCCGAACTGGCAGACGAGATCCGAAAAAAGATGTTCGTTTTCGAGGACATATTGCTCCTGGACGACAAGGCAATTCAGCGTGTGCTGCGTGACGTGGACAACAACGATCTGGCAGTGGCACTGAAGGGTGCCAACGAGCAGGTACAGAATGCTATCTTCAACAACCTGTCCAAACGTCTGGTTGTTATGATCAAGGAAGATATGGAATTCATGGGTCCTGTTCGTATGAAGGATGTAGAAGAAGCACAGCAGAAGATCGTCAATATTATCCGTAAGCTGGAGGATTCCGGAGAGATCATCATTTCCAGAGGTGGAGGTGACGAGATCGTTGTCTAGTAATCTTTTAAAACGGGGATTTACACAGCTTGTGGAAGAAGATGCCCGGGTGATCAATACCAACGATCTGGTAGCGAAAAGGATCCGGGAACTGGCTGCCAAAATGCAGCAGGACGAAGGAACCGGATTTATCTCCGGACTGGCGGCAGATAAAGTAGAGGCACTGGTGACGGACACCGGGGATGGCGAAGAAAATCCGCAGACTTCCGGCAATGTGATCAAGGCCGGAGAAGACCTGCAGAAATTAAAAGAGGAAGCCGAAGCAGAGGCTCAGAAGATCATAGAGGATGCCAAAGCAAAGGCTGAGAGCATTCTGGCGGATGCCAGAGCACAGGCAGAAGCACAGAAAGCAGACGCACTGGAGCAGGCCAGAAGGCAGGGACAGCAGGAAGCGAAAGCGGAGGCTGAACGCGCAGAGGCCCAGAGAGCAGCGGAATATCAGAAAAAAGCTGCCGGACTGGATGCGGAATATCAGAAGAGAATGGATGAACTGGAGCCCCAGTTCGTAGATACCATTACGGGTATTTACGAGCATATTTTTGATGTGGATCTGCATTCTTACAGAGAAGTGCTCTGCTATCTGATTTCTGCTACCATGAGAAAAACAGAGGACAACCGGAGCTTTCTCGTACATGTTTCCAAAGAAGATTATCCCTATGTCAGCATGCAGAAAAAGCAGATCATGGCAGGGGCAACTGCACCGAACAGTACGGTGGAGATCGTTGAGGACATGACCCTGGGCAAAGGTGAGTGCATGATCGAGACCGAAAGCGGCATTTTTGATTGTGGACTGGGGACTCAACTGTCGGAACTGCGTCAGAAACTAAAATTATTATCCTACGAAGGCTGATAAATGGTCATTAAGAACATTGATTTTGAAAAATATAATAAAATGGCAGAAAAGAGCTTTTACCGTAAGCTGGGGAAAGTGGTCAATGTGGTAGGTCTGACCATAGAGTCCGCCGGACCGGATTCCAAACTGGGGGATCTGTGCCGGATCCTTCCGGATGCGGAAGGAGCAAGGCCCATCATGGCAGAAGTGGTAGGCTTCCGTGACAAGAAGACACTGCTTATGCCCTATGATTCCGTAGATGGTATCGGATTGGGATGTGTGGTGGAAAATACCGGAGATCCCCTGAAGGTCACGGTAAACGACAAACTGCTGGGCAAGACGGTGAACGGACTGGGCGTGCCTATTGACGGCGAAATGATCAATGGAGCCGCCTATCCGGTAGAGGCAGCACCTCCCGATCCTATGTCCAGAACTATTATCGATCAGGTACTGCCGTTGGGAGTCAAGGCGGTAGACGGCATGATCACGGTAGGAAAAGGTCAGAGAATTGGTATCTTTGCCGGCTCTGGTGTGGGCAAATCCACCCTGATGGGTATGTTCGCCCGCAATACCAAAGCGGATATCAATGTCATAGCACTGATCGGCGAGCGAGGCAGAGAGGTACGGGAATTTATTGAGAGAGATCTGGGTGAAGAAGGTATGCGCAGATCTGTTGTGGTTGTGGCAACCTCCGACCGGCCGGCTCTGGAGCGTAACAAGGCGGCCAAGACAGCTACCGCTATCGCGGAATATTTCAGAGATCAGGGCAAGGATGTCCTGCTGATGATGGACTCCCTGACCCGTTTTTCCATGGCCCAGCGGGAGATTGGACTGGCCAGCGGAGAACCGCCGGTGACCAGAGGATATCCTCCCAGTGTGTACTCGGAGATGCCGAAGCTGTTAGAGAGAGCCGGAAGAGCCGCAGTAGGCTCTATTACCGGATTGTATACAGTTCTGGTAGACGGCGATGATTTTAACGAGCCCATTACAGATACCGCCCGAAGCATTCTGGACGGTCATATTATGTTGGACAGAAAGCTGGGACATAAGAACCATTACCCGGCTATCGATATTTTGCAGAGCATTTCCCGATGCATGAGCCAGATCGCCACCAGGGAACACAAACAGGCAGCCAACAAGCTGAAAAATGTACTGGCAACCTATAATGAGGCGGAGGATCTGATCAATATCGGTGCATACAAAAAGGGCAGCAACCCGAATATTGATTATGCAATCTCCAGAATCGATGCTGTGAACGGCTTCCTATGCCAGGGTACGGATGAAAAATTTACCTTTGAAGAGACCGTACAGATGCTGGAAGAGCTGTTCGCAGATCAGGGGTGAGATAAATGGCGAGATTCAGATATTCTCTGCAAAACATCCTGAATATCAAAGAAAAAATGGAAACACAGGCGAAACAGGAATTCGGAACGGCGCAGGCGGCTCTGAATGTGGAAACAGAACATCTGGAGCGCTTGAAAGAACGCAGAAGAGAGTATGAAGAGCAATCTGCGGGGCTGTTAAAAGGAAAGCTGGATCTGCGGGCCATTGAAGAGAACAAGGAAGCACTTTTGAAAATGGACAGCATTGTGGCAACGCAGGCAATCCGGGTGGAAAAAGCAAAGGAAAATGTGGAAGCTGCCAGAGAACGGATGGCAGAGGCCATGAAGGAAAGAAAGATGCATGAGACACTGCGGGAGAAGGCATTTGAGGCTTTTCTGCAGGAAGAAAACCATGCGGAAAGTAAAGCAATTGATGAACTGACCAGTTACACCTACGGACAGAAGAACCGCTAGAACGGGGATGCGGGGCGAAAAGCCGGCAGGTGATGGAAAGGCATGAGGTTTAGTATGGCAAGAGAAAAAACTCCGGAAGAAAACGCAGCGGATAACGAGAGAAAACAGCTGGTGGAAGAGAAAAAAAATTTAAAGAAAGAACAGCAGGCCCAGCGAAAAGAAGCAAAGCGCCGGGCAAGGGAAATTGCCAAACAGGAAGATGAACTGGAGGACGGGAATGAGGGGAACAGCCTTTTGACCTTCGGGGCCACGATCCTGATCGTGGCATTGTGGCTTGCTGTGATCTGTGTAATCATCAAGCTGGATATCGGCGGCTTCGGAAGCTCGGTAGTAACACCGATCTTAAAGGATGTTCCGGTACTTAACCGGATTCTTCCCGGCAACTCTGTGACTGAGACAACGAATTCCGGTGCTTACGGCGGTTATACCAGCTTACAGGATGCGGTGGATCAGATCAAGAGTCTGGAACTACAGCTGGAGCAGATACAGAATGCATCTTCCGCCAAGGACGAAGAACTGGATCAGCTGAAAGCCGAAGTTCTCAGGCTGAAGGAATTCGAAAATCAGCAGGTGGAATTCCAACGGATTCAGAAGGAATTCTATGACGAGGTCGTTTATTCCGATAAGGGACCCGGAGCGGAAGAATATAAGAAATATTATGAGTCCATGGATCCGGCCACTGCGGAATATATTTACAAACAGGTAGTGACTCAGCTGCAGGAGAGTCAGGAAGTGCAGGATTATGCGGCCGCTTATTCAGCCATGAAGCCGAAGCAGGCAGCGGCAATTTTTGAACAGATGACGAACAATCTGGATCTGGCAGCCAGAATTCTGAAGGTCATGAGTGCGGATGACAGAGGTGCCATCCTGGGAGCTATGAATTCAGAAGTAGCGGCAAAGATTACTAAAATTATGGATCCGGAATCTTAAGAAAAAGCAGAAAAGATCCGATACATGATTTGTAGTATAATTACAGGTCATAGACCGTCATAAGGTGGTAAAAGGGGCCTGGGAAAGGAGGAGTTATGGCAGGAACGACAATTAAAGGTGTCGGTAACAGCGGCAATGTGCAGATACCGGATATGGTCACAGCAGCGAAGCAGAATGCGGGAACCAGCTTCCAGGCGGTATGGAATAAGACCCAGAGCAATGCCCAGACAACTAATGCAGCCGACGGGGACCGCACCCAGGCGGGACGGAACGATGTCAGACGTGGTGAATCTTTGAGAGCCGGCGGCAGACAACGCGACAATGTAGCGGATGTCTCTGATGGAAACAAGACGATGGAAGATGACAGCCTGGATGCAAAGGATCTGGAGAAAGTTCAGGAAGTTGTGGGAACGGTGGTACAGAACCTGATCCAACAGATCACGGATACATTTTCCGTCAGTGAAGAAGAACTGCAGGCCACCATGGAAGATCTGGGAATGACAGAAGTGGATCTGACAGATCCCGGGAAACTGAATGAATTGCTGATGGCAGTCAGCGGAGCACAGGATTCGTTCGCATTACTGACGGATGAGAATCTGTACAATGATGTAAAAGGAATTATGGATCTGCAGAAGGAACTGACAGGGCAGGCGCAGGAAGAGTTACAGCTATCTCCTGAAAAATGGCAGGAAGCGGTAACACAGATCACACAGGAAACTGTGGCGGAACCGGTGATCACCGTGGAAACAGATAAAACAGAGAATGTGGCCGTTACTACGGAAGAATCTACTGTGGATACCACAGAAGCAACCGTGACACAGGTACCTGACAGCGGGGAAAAAGTTCCCGTACAGAACGCACAGGAGAACAAGACCGAAGATTCCGGCAGCAGACAGGAACACAACGACGGTGGACAGCATGGCAATCTGTTATTACAGAATCTGAAGGAAGACAATTTCCTGGCACAGTTACAGCAGACGGCACAGACAGAAGAAGCAAGAACCGCAGATACGCAGGACATTATGCGTCAGATCATGGATTATATGAAAGTATCCGTCAAGGCGGACAGCTCTGAACTGGAAATGCAGCTTCATCCCCAGAGCCTGGGAACTCTGCATATACAGATGGCATCCAGAAACGGTGTGGTTACGGCCAATTTCATTGCACAGAATGAAACAGTCAAGGCAGCACTGGAAAGTCAGATGGTACAGCTGAAGGAAAACTTTGCAGAGCAGGGTGTCAAGGTAGAAGCTATTGAAGTTACCGTTCAGACCCACCAGTTCGAACAGAATCTGGAGCAGGGAAGAGGCAATAACAGTAATACGGCAAATGAAACGGGTGCAGGTAGAAAGCGTACCCGCAGGATCAATCTGAACGCAGCATTTGCAGAAGAAGAGCCTCAGACCGAAGAAGACCGGATCGCAGCAGATATGATGTCGGCGAACGGCAATACGGTGGATTTTACCGCATAATAAATAACGAAAGGAGAAAAAGGAAATGGCATTGGTTGCACCCGTGGAAAACGGTAAGATCGTAGAGACCGCATCTCAGACTTCCGTGAGTAAAGCTGCAAAGTCTAGCAGCGGAATGGACAAGGAAGCATTTTTACAGCTTCTGGTAGCACAGATGAAATATCAGGATCCTCTGGAGCCTACGTCCAATACGGAATACATAGCACAGTATGCACAGTTCTCACAGGTAGAGCAGATGCAGAATATGTCCAACAGTATGGATCTGCAGAGAGCAAGTTCTCTGGTAGGCAAGGAGGTCTATATCAAGACCACCACATCCTCCGGCGATACCAAACTGGTGCAGGGAAAAGTGGATTATGTGTCCTACGAGAACAACAAAGCTTACCTTTATATCAACGAAAAGAAGTACTCCATTGATGATCTGGATTCCGTAGTGGATACGGATTATCTGAATGCGTACAACAAGGCTTACAACTTTACCGTAAAGCTGAACAAGCTTCCTAATGTAAACGGCATTGATTCCAGTGATGGCAAGACCATTGATGATCTGGAGAAGGAATACAACGATATGACTGATTACGAGAAATCCTTCCTGGCAAAAGATACCGTGAACAGCTTGAATAAGTACATTGAACGTCTCAAGGAGATCCGCAAAGCTGCCGAAGAAGCAGAAGAAAAGAAGGATACCGAGAGCAAGGATGAGTCAGAAGAAACTGACAGCACAGAGAGCGTATAATGCAGTAAGCAGCTGACGCAGAGGGGCAGATGGATATGGATATTCAGAACAACAGTTTTCTGTCCATTGACCAGTTGGCAAATCAGTACTTAAACAGCAGCCGCAAGACCGTAAAAGCAGCACAGGAAAATCTGGTATCTTTCCAGGAGATCCTACAGAACAAAAGCCAGGAACAGAATGTTTCCGGAACGCAGGATCTGAAATTCTCCAAGCATGCCGCCGTACGGCTGGAAAACAGAGGCATTGAGCTGACAGACGCACAGCTGGAACGCTTGAATGACGGAGCAAGAAAAGCGGGACAGAAGGGAATCAGGGATTCTCTGGTGATCGTGGATGACTTGGCCTTTATTGTGAATGTACCCAATAAGACCGTGGTGACTGCCATGAACAGCAGAGAAACCGAAGAAAACGTATTTACAAATATTAACGGAGCCGTTATTATGTAGACCGGACCAGGGATGGAGGTCATGCTCCCTTGAATGACAGAGAGGGAGCACGGTTCCAATACAGGAGGAACAAAGCACTATGATGAGATCATTGTATTCTGGCGTAGCAGGACTTAAGACACACCAGACCAGAATGGACGTAATCGGTAATAATATTGCCAACGTCAACACAACAGCTTACAAATCCAGTTCCATGACTTTCAGTGAACTGATGAGCCAGACCACACAGAAGGCCAGTGGTGCCAACGCTACCACTGGTGTCGGCGGTACCAATGCCAAGCAGATCGGTCTGGGCGTTAAGGCAGGAGCTATCAATACTGCCATTACCACGCAGGGTTCCGCGCAGTCTACCGGTAACCCCTTTGATATCATGATCACCGGAGACAACTTCTTCGTAGTCAGCAACGGCTCCGAGAATTTCTTCACCAGAGACGGCTCTTTCTATGTAGATGGTGCCGGCAACCTGGCAATGACCAGCACCGGTTACAATGTTATGGGCTGGGGCGTGGATAAGACTACAGGTAACATCAAGCAGGATACCGTAACTGCACTGCGTATTATGAGTACGGCAAATATGACATATCCTCCTGAGGCTACCACACAGGCAAATATTTCCGGTATTCTGGATGAGAACGATAAGGATGTGACCAGTGCCAACGGTAAGACCGTAAACCTGAACTTCTTCGATGCGAGAGGTTACAGTTATACTGCAAAATTTACCTTTAAACAGTCTGGCGAACCGAACACCAATGTTTATAGTATGGAACTGACGAAACTGCTGGATTCCACCGGAGCAGAGATCGATATTTCCGCACTGGATTTCGGAAACCGTACCCAGCAGAAGATGGAGACTAAGGTGACATTGAATACCGATGCCTACAAGTGGGATGGAACGATGCTGAAAACAAAGGATGGAACCAAAGATATAGCTGACCTGACGAAAATTTTTAATGCTGATGGAAGCCTGATTGATACTTCAAACAATGCTACAGCAGCAAAGGAACAGCAGGAGGCTTTGGATGCCATTGCAGCAGCTTATGGATATGAGGGATCTACCAATGAATTTTTGAATTTGTATATTACCAGCCCTACAGACACAACGCAACAGCTTACCATGCAGCAGCTGCTTGGCAATATGAGATCTGGTACCGGAGATCAGCTGCTTCCGGCAGACGGCAGTGCTATTACCATGGAAGGTCGTTATTTTGAAGGAACTACTGTGGTATTCAATAAAGACACCGGTAAACTGGAAAGTGTCGGCGGTTCTACTACAAACTTGGGCATTAATGCAGCATTTTCACAGTTAGGTGGCAACTTCTCCGATATTACCATCGACCTGTCCGAATGCACCAACTACGATAACAAGGGTACTTCCACCATCGGTGCCACCAGTGGTGACCTGGACGGTCTGGGAACCGGACGTCGTCCGGGAGATATGATCGGTGTATCCATTCAGAAGGATGGTATGATTTACGCAAGCTATGACAACGGTATGACCAAACTGTTAGGCCAGATTGCTACCGCAGCATTTGCCAATGCTTCCGGCCTGGAGAAGCAGGGAGACAACCTTTACTCTGCAACCCTGAACTCCGGTGAGTTCGATGGTATCGGCGTAGACATCACCGCAGGCGGTGGATACATGTCCACCGGTCATCTGGAGATGAGTAATGTAGACCTGTCTTCCGAGTTTACTGAGATGATCACCACTCAGAGAGGTTTCCAGGCCAACAGCCGTATCATTACCGTATCCGATACTTTGTTGGAAGAACTGACCAATCTGAAGCGTTAATAAAACGTTAAAAATGCAATATACGTATAAAGGGGATAGGAATGCTACCTGTCCCTTTTGTATGTATAAAAGATCAAGGGAAAAAAGTACTATAACAAAATTGGAGAATGTGGTAAAAGTCATAAACTACAGAAGATATTGAACAATGAATGGGGAAGGAGAAAACAGTATGATAGAAGTTACGAAGATCAATGGGGTCAAGGTGTTGGTGAATCCGGATCTGATCGAACTGGTAGAAGAGACCCCTGATACGGTGCTGACTCTCACCACAGGCAGGAAAATAATTGTAAAAGAAAGTAGACAAGAAATAAAAAATCTTGTAATATTATACAGAAAGGATATTTTTGCAAAATAATTTGCAGAATGCCAGGTGATTTAAGTGGATATAGCATCTTTAGCAGGAATATTATTAGCGTTATTCATGTTGGTATTTGGTATCATAAGCTCTGCGGGTGTCGGAGGATTCAGAGAATATCTGGATCCGGCTTCTGCAATTATTACATTCGGTGGAGCTTTCTCCTGTACCCTCATGTCCATGAGCTTACAGAATTACATAGCGGGTCTGAAGTCCTTTACTCTGATCTTCAAGGCACCGGCACTGAATACTTCCGAGATGATCGGCAAGATCATAGAGCTTTCCAATGTGGCACGTAAGGAAGGTCTGCTGTCTCTGGAAGAAGCAGCAACGGATCTGGAGGAACCTTTCCTGAAAAAGGGAATTCTTCTGATCGTCGATGGTACCGATCCCGAACTGGTACGTGCCATCATGGAGACAGAACTGGTAAGTGTAGAGGGAAGACATAAAGAGACGATCGGTTTCTGGGATACACTGGCGGCCATGGGCCCTGCCTGGGGTATGATCGGTACCCTGATCGGTCTGGTAGATATGTTGTATCACATGGACGATCCGTCCACACTGGGACCTGCAATGGCAGTGGCGTTGATTACTACATTGTACGGATCCTTGCTGGCAAACTGGATTTGTACGCCTGTTTCCAATAAATTAAAAGCAGATAATGCTGTGGAAATGCAGCAGAAGGAAGTTATGATTGAGGGGCTTTTATCCATACAGGCTGGTGAAAATCCCCGTGTCATCGAAGAAAAACTGAAGTCATTCCTTCCTCCGAAGGACAGAACAAGTGCAGATGGTGAAGAGGAAGCAGGGGGTGAAGCATAATGGCAAAACGTAAGCCTGAAGATCCACCTGCTGGATCCCCGGCATGGATGACCACATTCAGTGACCTGATGAACTTGCTGCTGTGCTTCTTTGTTATGTTGTTTTCCATGTCTTCGATAGATGCAACCAAGTACAGCGAAATGGCAGCAGCTATGTCGAACAGCACTTTTAGCATTTTCAATGCCGGATCCACGGCAATCGGTGAGGGTATTCTGATCAGCAACGGCGTCAGCCAGTTGAATGATCTGGATGAGTATATCAGTAATGCCGGAAGAAACGCAGACAGTGAGACGGATTCTGATAATTATGAGAAATATGACAACGCAGAAGCTTTGGAAGAGGCACTGAATGAGAAAAATCTGGAGAGCAACGAAGAACTGGCGGAAACAGTACAGGAAGCTCTGGTGGAGGACAGCCTTGCAGATCAGGTCAGTGTGTCATTTACGGCACAATATGTGCAGTTATCTATGAAGGGAGCGCTGTTGTTTGATTCCGGAAGTGACAGCCTGAAGGATCAGGCTAAGGCAGTTCTGGACAAGGTGGGAGTGATCCTGGAACGTTACGGAAGTAATTCCACCATAGAAATCGAAGGACATACAGATAATGTCCCTATTCACAGTGCGAGGTTTGCCGATAATGAAGAATTGAGCAGCGCCAGAGCACTTTCCGTGTTCTATTATCTGACAGAGACTACCTCTCTGGATCCATCTGATCTGAGACACGCAGGGATGGGTGACCGTGTACCGGTAGCTGATAACTCCACAGAAGAGGGGCGCAGCAAGAACCGGCGTGTAGAGATCAGAATCTATAATCCATCCACAACCTATTAGTGTGGAGAGGGAAAGGAAGCATAAGACCAATGAAGAAAAATCTGATGACAGTATTGATTCTGGCACTGCTGGTGGTGAACATTGTGTTGACCAGCGTCATGCTTGTGAGCATTGTGGGTACGAATAAGAAGACCGCACAACTGGTAGACAATATTACCACTGCCATGAATCTGGAACTTACCGTTCCGGGGGATGAAGAAACAACGAATGTTGCCCTTACCGATACAGAGGTATATAATATTGCAGACTCCATGACAATTCCTCTGAAGAGCGAAGCAGGAGCAAAACAGGATTACATCATGTTTGATGTATCTTTGTCTATCAACAAGAAGCATAAGGATTATAAGACCTATGGCAGCAGTGACACGCTGGCAAGCTATGAGAACCTGATCAAGGATGCTATCACGGCTACCGTTTCCGCACATACAGAGGATGAGTGCAGAGAGGATATGGAAGGCTTAAAAGAGGAGATTCTGAAGTCTGTTCAGGATCTATTCCAATCCGACTTCATCTATAAGGTCGCAATCAGCGGAGTGAAATTCGGCTGATGAAGCGGGAAAATAAGATGACAGGAGGTGAGGGCCTGTGAGTGATATACTTTCACAAAGTGAAATTGATAATCTTCTGAAACAGTTGTCTGAGGGAGACCTGGATGTAGACCAGATCCAGGGGGAGGACGAGAAGCAGGTCAAAAACTATGACTTCAGCCGCCCTACCAAATTCTCCAAAGAACATTTACGAACCCTGGAGATCATATTCGAGCATTACAGCCGACTGATCTCTACGAACCTTCCGGTATATCTGCGCAAGAACGTGCAGGTATCGGTAGCAAGTTCGGAAACGGTTACTTTCAGTGAGTTCTCCAACGCACTTTCGAATCCGTCGGTGCTTGGAATTGTTAATTTTGCACCACTCAACGGCAATATTATTATAGAAATTGCAACCAATCTATGTTATACCATGCTGGATCGTATGCTGGGAGGCAGCGGCCAACCATTGGAAAAGAGCAGAGATTTTTCCGATATAGAGCTGACAATCTTACAGAAGCTTTTGGTCATGTTTACGCAGCTGATGCGTGAACCCTGGAAAAACGTTGTTGAGATCTCACCGGTGTTAAGCCGGTTGGAGACGAATCCCCAGTTCGCACAGGTAATTGCTCCCAGCGATATGATCGCTATTGTTACCCTGAATATGAAAATCGGGGATGTCGAAGGAATGGTAAATATCTGTCTTCCTTTCTTTACACTGGAAGATGTGATGGATAAACTGAACACCAAATACTGGTTCTCCACAATGCAGGAGAATCACGATGAACACTACGAGGAGTACATTGAGTCCATGATCCGGAGAGTAGATATTCCGATCAAGGCAGTGCTGGGAAGGAGCACCATTTCGGTGAATGATTTCCTGAATCTGCAGGTGGGCGACTGTATCCGGCTGGATTCCAGAGTCGATACCGACATGAATGTGTATGTGGGCAATATTAAAAAGTTCACGGCACTGCCCGGTACGGATAGAGATTCGTATGCTGTTCAGATCACATCGGTGATCAGAGAGGAGGAGTAACGATGGATGGGATGTTATCTCAGGATGAGATAAATGCCCTGCTGCAAGGTATGGATCTGTCGGATACCGCGGATGGCGGTGATGCGGCAGCAGATCCGGCACCGGAGAACAGTACGGCTGAAAATTATAATAATGAGAATGAAGCTGCGGAGAACGCAGCACCCGTTGTCAGTGACGGAGAGGAACTGACGGATGTAGAGAAGGATGCGATTGGCGAGGTGGCCAATATCAGTATGGGATCCTCTGCCACAACCCTATATTCACTGGTAAACCGCAAAGTAAATATTACAACTCCTGTGGTTACGCTGGCTACATGGAAAAACCTGCTGGACGCCTATGAAAAGCCCTGTGTATTTATTCAGATCAAATATACCCAGGGACTGGACGGTACCAATATTCTGGTATTAAAAGAACATGATGTAAAAGTTATCACTGACCTGATGATGGGCGGTGACGGTACGAATACAGATGGAGAGCTGGGAGAACTGCATCTGAGTGCAATTTCCGAGGCGATGAACCAGATGATGGGCTCCGCAGCGACTTCCCTTTCCACACTGTTGCAGACGGTAATTGATATCAGCCCGCCTGAGTCTTCTCTTTTTGATCTGACAGAGGTAAAGGATGGCAAGGAAATATCTCCGTTTTTAGGAGGAACCTTTGTAAAAATCGCATTCCGTATGCAGATCGATGATCTGGTAGACAGTTCTATCATGCAGTTGTATCCCATCGATTTTGCCCGTAAACTGGTAGAGACCTTTATCAATACCCAGATGGGAAGCCTGGGAGAAAGCAACGATCAGGCAGCAACTCAGCCGGAAAGCATACCTGCTCCCGCAGCAGCTCCGCAGAACAATGCAGGACAGATGAATGCCGGCGCAAACAATATGACTCAGATGAATATGCAGCAACCGGATCCCATGGCTATGAATCATATGAATGGCATGAATCAGATGGGCAACATGGGAATGCCACAGATGAACGGCATGAACCAGATGAATGGCATGAACCAGACGGGTGGCATGGGTATGAATCAGATGCCTGGCATGGACATGAATAGCATGAACCAGATGGGGATGAATGGTATGCCTCAGATGGGAATGCAGCAGATGGGGAACATGGGAATGCAACAGATGAATGGCATGGGCATGATGAACCAGATGGGCAATATGGGAATGCCGCAGCAGAATGTCAATGTGCAGCCTGCACAGTTCCAGAGCTTCTCAAATGACAGCATGGGACTTTCCGGACAGGAAAATATTGGTCTGATCAAAGATGTCCCTTTGGAAGTTACCGTAGAGCTTGGCAGAACGACGAAATCCATTTCCGAGATTCTGGAGTTCTCACCGGGTACGATCATTGAGCTGGATCGTATTGCAGGAGAACCGATCGATGTTCTGGTAAACGGAAAATTTGTAGCCAAGGGTGAAGTTGTTGTAATTGAAGAAAGTTTTGGCGTCCGTATTACGGAAATTATTAAATAAAACAGAGAATAGACCAAACAAATGGAGGAAAATTAAATGGCAAAGAATATTTTGATCTGCGATGATGCAGCGTTCATGAGAATGATGATTAAGGACATTCTGACCAAGAACGGTTACAATGTTGCAGGAGAAGCAGAGAACGGAATGAAGGCAGTGGAGAAGTTCAAGGAAGTGAATCCCGATCTGGTTCTGATGGACATCACCATGCCTGAGATGGACGGCATCCAGGCACTGAAGGAGATCAAGAAGTTAGACGGTGGCGCTAAGGTTATCATGTGTTCTGCAATGGGCCAGCAGGCAATGGTTATCGAGTCTATTCAGGCCGGTGCCAAAGATTTCATTGTAAAACCTTTTCAGGCAGAACGTGTTATTGAAGCTGTGAAAAAGGTAGTGGGTTAATGATCATACTTACCGGAAAAGCAGACAGTTATGCCCAGTTCATTACAGTATTGTTCATCTTTGTGGCAGTACTGGCGGTAACCGCATTGGTAACGAAATGGATCGCAGGATACCAGAAACAACAGGGAGCGGCAGGCAATATTGAAGTGAGAGAGACCGTTCGGATCGCAAATAACAAATACATTCAGCTGGTCCGGATCGGTGAGTCTTATTTTGCCATTGCGGTCTGCAAGGATACCGTAACGGCCCTGGGACAGATTCCTGCAGAACAACTTAAAGGTAAGACTACATTGGAAAGTACTTCCGGGTTCCGGGAATTATTGGAACGTGCGGCGAAGAAAGAGAATGAAGAGAAAGATCATTGATGCAAGTATAAAATTAAAGACGATTATCTATATGGTATGCCTGCTGGTCACGGTAGGCATATTGTGTATTTGTACGCCGGTAAAGGTGCAGGCATCGGAGCGTCATCTGACGGGAGATACGGAAGTTTCCACGGTGATCAATCCGGCGGGAACAGCCACGACCCCGGAAGAGGTAGGACAGCTGAATACGGCGAATACTGTCAGCATTACCTACAATAACGGTAACGGACAGATCAACGGTGCGCTTCGGATTCTGATCACTCTGACGCTGATCGCACTGGCACCGACCATTATTATCATGATGACCTCTTTTACGAGGATCATCATCGTGCTGCATTTTACCAGGTCTGCACTGAATACCCAGACGGCACCGCCGAACCAGATCCTGATCGGACTGGCACTGATCCTGACATTTTTCATTATGGAGCCTACGATCACGAGGATCAATGAGGAAGCAATCCAGCCTTTTGAGGAGGGCACGATCGATCAGGATGAGGCTCTGGAAAAAGGCATGGCACCCTTACGGGAATTTATGTATCCACAGACTCAGGTGAAGGATGTGGAACTGTTCATGGATATCGCAGGACAGGAGTGGGACGGAACCCTGGAGGATATTCCGAATTCCGTGCTGGTTCCCAGCTTTATGATCAGCGAACTGCGAACTGCGTTCTGGATCGGCTTTACGATCTATATTCCTTTTATTGTAATTGATATGGTAGTGGCATCTACTCTGATGAGTATGGGTATGATGATGCTGCCGCCGACGACGATCTCCATGCCCTTCAAGATCCTGCTGTTCGTACTGGCAGACGGTTGGGCACTGATCATAGGGCAACTGGTACAGACATTTTATTAGATTCGTAAGATGAGGTTTTGCTATGACGATAGATGCAGTATCGGAAATGACGAATAATGCGTTATATGTGATCATCAAGGTATCCCTGCCGGTGTTGCTGGTATCCCTGGTTGTTGGTCTGGTCATCAGTATTTTCCAGACGGTGACTTCCATTCAGGAGCAGACACTGACCTTTGTACCGAAGATCGTTGCCATCTTTTTATGTCTGATGGTTATCGGACACTGGATGATGAACACGATGGTGGAGTACACGGTGCAATTGTGGTCAAGTTTCAGCCAGTATGTACATAGGTGACGGGAAGAAATATGGTAGATCTTTCTTTTTCAATATATGATCTTGAATATTTTCTGCTGATATTCGTAAGAGTATCCTGCTTTGTATATATAGCGCCTTATTTCGGGATGAATGATACCCCGGCCAGAATCCGGATCGGCATCAGCTTTTTTACGGCGTGGCTGCTATATGAGACGCTGACGCCGGTGGATGCGGTAGTTGTTGACACTGTGATGGAATATGCGGTGATCGTCATGAAAGAGGCAATTGCCGGGCTACTGATCGGTTTCGGGGCCAATATCTGTATGGCAGTCGTGAATTTTGCCGGTTCCATTGCTGACATGGAGACAGGCCTGTCCATGGCTACGTTACTGGATCCGGCTACGAAAGAGACTACCAGCATTACCGGTGTCTTGTATCAGTATTCTTTTATGCTGATGCTGATCGCTTCCGGAATGTACCGGTATCTCTTCGGAGCTTTGGCAGATAGTTTTACATTGATCCCGGTGAGCGGGGTAGTGTTCCACGCAGACAGTCTGCTGCAGTCCATGACAGAATTTATGAGTGATTATATCCTGATCGGCTTTCGTATTGTATTGCCGATTTTTTGTGTGATATTGCTTCTGAATGCAATCCTGGGAGTGCTGGCCAAGGTATCTCCCCAGATGAATATGTTTGCAGTAGGTATTCAGCTGAAGGTTCTGGCGGGACTGACGGCGATGTTCCTTACCACCGGGATGCTTCCGGGGGCTGCAGATTTTGTCTATCAGGAAATGAAAAAGATGGTAGTATCTTTTATCGGAGGTATGATGTGATCCTGGAATATGATCTGCAATTCTTCGCAGCAGAAGGACAGGGCGGAGAGAAGACAGAGCCTGCTACCGAGAAAAAGCTGTCTGATGCCAGAAAAGAAGGTCAGGTTGCCAAAAGCCGTGAGATTGCCAACGGGCTTGGTCTGCTGACGGTATTTCTGGTATTGAAAATATGGGTGGGACACATGGGGTATCAGTTTATAAATGTGTTCAGCGTCATTTACGGGAGAATTCCCGAGGTGGTGACTTTCTGGCACGGTAACATGCCACAGCAGGATACCGCAGTCGCATTCCGGCAGATGCTTTTACAAGCCATCATCATTATGGCACCGATCCTTTTGCTGGGATTAGTGGTGGCATTTTTGAGCGATGTAATACAGGTGGGCTGGAAGCCTACGGGAAAACCGCTACAGCCCAAGTTCAGTAAATTGAACCCGCTTTCGGGCTTCAAAAGAATTTTTTCTGTCAATGCGTTGGTGGAACTGATCAAGTCCATTCTGAAGATTGGATTGATCACTTACATATGTTATAATTATCTGAAGGATAAATGGCCTCTGCTGTTTTCATTGTATGATATGGATCTGATGCAGTCTATTGCATTGATTGGTGAAATAGTGACAGATCTGGGGATCCGGGTGTCGCTGGTCTATATGATCATCGCCGCTGCTGACTTTATCTACCAGAAGTATAAATTCAGCAAAGACATGCGAATGACCAAGCAGGAGATCAAGGAAGAGTACAAGCAACAGGAAGGTGATCCGCAGATTAAGGGCCGTATCCGTCAGAAGATGCAGGAAGCTTCCCGGCGCAGAATGATGCAGAATCTGCCCCAGGCGGATGTGGTCATCACGAACCCCACCCATTATGCTGTAGCGATCAAATACGATCCGGAGGTGGCGGATGCCCCTATTGTGATTGCAAAAGGTGAGGATTATCTGGCAGCGAAGATCAAAGAGATCGCCAGGGAGCATCAGATAGAAATCGTAGAAAACAAACCACTTGCCAGAATGCTGTATGCAAACGTGGATGTGGGACAGGCGGTGCCGCCGGAACTGTACCAGGCGGTAGCAGAAGTCCTGGCGTTTGTATATCATCTGCAGGGGAAAGTATAAAGAAGAATCATAAATATTAGAAAAAGATGAAAATACACAAAAAGAGAAAGGAGGTCAGGCACAGATGAAAATGAAAAAAGCGGATGTGGCGGTAGCAATTTATATCATGGCTGCCATTATCATGTTTATTGTGCCGATTCCCTCCTGGCTGCTGGATATTCTGTTAGCAATTAATATTTCCGTGGCGCTGACAATCCTGTTCGCCACGATGTTCAGTAAGGAAGTACTGGATATGTCCTTCTTCCCTACGATGCTGCTGTTTACCACAATCTTCCGTATTGCGCTGAATACCTCATCCACCCGTCTGATCCTGAGAGACGGTAATGCAGGTAATGTCGTGGAAACCTTCGGTGAGTTCGTAGGTGGCGGTGATCTGGTCATCGGTGTCATTATCTTCATTATTCTGATCCTGATCCAGTTCATGGTCATCAACAAAGGTTCTGAACGTGTATCCGAAGTAACAGCGAGATTTACTCTGGATGCAATGCCCGGTAAGCAGATGGCTATTGATGCGGATCTGAACACCGGAGCCATTACAGATGCGGAAGCGAAGAAGAGAAGAGAGAAGATCCAGGAAGAGGCAAGCTTTTTCGGTTCCATGGATGGTGCTGTAAAATACGTAAAAGGAGATGCGGTTGCGGGTCTTCTGATCACCACCATCAATATTGTGGGCGGTATCATCGTGGGAATGACGAGGCAGGGCATGGATATCACCAGTGCGTTGAATAAATACACTATCCTGACTATCGGCGACGGTCTGGTAAGCCAGATCCCCTCCCTGTTGATCTCACTGTCCACCGGTATTCTGGTGACCAAGGGAAGCAAGGATGCTGACTTCGGTACGACACTGGTAAGCCAGTTGTTTGGTGTACCCAAGGGTCTGTACCTGGTGGGAGCCATGCTGGCAATTCTGGGATTTGTGACGGAACTGAATACGATCCTGTTCGTGGGACTGGGACTGGTATTTATCATCGTAGCAAGAAATATCGAGGGTACGATAGAAGCAGCCCAGATCGAGCAGGAGGTGGACAGCGAAGAGGTTGCGGCGGAGGAGATCCGGCAGCCGGAAAATGTCAACAGTCTCCTGCAGGTGGATCCTATCGAACTGGAATTCGGTTACGGTATCATTCCGCTGGCGGATGTGAACCAGGGCGGTGACCTGTTGGATCGCGTGGTTATGATCCGAAGACAGATTGCGCTGGAACTTGGTACGGTGGTGCCTATTATCCGTTTGCGTGATAATATTCAGCTGAATCCGAATCAGTATATCATCAAGATCAAAGGTATTCAGGTCAGTGAGGGAGAAATCCTGTTTGACCATTATATGGCAATGAATCCCGGTTATGTGGAAGAAGAGATTACGGGTATTCCTACCTTCGAACCATCCTTCCATCTGCCGGCTATCTGGATCACGGAAGGTCAGAGAGAGCGGGCGGAGAGTCTGGGCTATACCGTAGTAGATCCTCCATCCATCATTGCAACGCATCTGACGGAGATCATCCGCCAGCACATTGCGGAGCTGCTGACCAGACAGGATGTCCAGAACCTTATTAACAATGTCAAAGAGAACAATCCTTCTCTGGTGGACGAGCTGGTACCCAAGCTGTTGGGACTGGGTGAGATCCAGAAGGTATTGCAGAATCTGCTGCGGGAGGGAATCTCTATCCGGGATCTGCTGACGATTCTGGAGACACTGGCGGATTATGCACCGACGACAAGGGATACCGATATCCTGACGGAGTATGTGAGACAGAGCTTAAAGAGAGCAATCTCCACCAAGTATTTCCCTTCCCACGAGACTACCAGTGTGCTGACGCTGGATCCAAAGATCGAGCAGGAAGTCATGGGAAGCGTAAAACAGACAGAGACAGGAGCTTTCCTGAATCTGGATCCCGCCAGAAGCAAAGCAATTCTCAATGCGGTGGGAGAAGAGATCAAAAAGCTGGAAAACATGGGAAAGACCCCCATTATCATGACATCACCGATCGTAAGAATGTATTTCAAGCGGCTGACCGAAGATTATTATCCGGATCTGGTCGTAGTGTCTTACAACGAAGTAGAATCGAATGTGGAATTACAGTCTGTGGGTATGGTCACAGCTTAAGATATTAAGCGCATTGAACCGACACAGGAACGAGGAACAGTATGATAATTAAGAAATTTACCGGGAAAACAGAAGCAGAGGCGACAGAGGCTGCGAAAAAAGAATTGGGAAACGGACTGGTGATCATGAATGTCCGTGAAGTGAAAAAGAAAGGGCTGTTCTCCTTTCTGTCACCGAAGCAGATCGAGGTGACCGCTGCGCTGGAGGATGAGTCCCCCCAGAAATCTGTGGTAAACAGTCTGAATCGTACGGAAGCTTCCGGGGCAGGTGTAGGTACGGCCAAGACTGTATCGATGAAAAACAGCACGGAAAATATAGAAAAAAAGCTGGATAGTCTGCAGACGCTTTTGGAAAGTCAGTTAAACAGCAGACCGGTAGCTGCAAATACGGAGAAGGCAGCGGAAGCACAGAAAGAAGCTTTGGACAGCGAAGCGGAAGCGGCAGTGGAAAAGCAGGAAGAAAAAGAGGACGAGCAGAATCCGGAGCAGGATAAGTTCATCCGTCTGCTGTATAACAAAATGCTGGATAATGAGATGGATGAAAAATATGTCAACAGTATTCTGGAGGATGCTTCCAAGACAAAGAAAGCGGATCTTCCCTTTGATTATCTACTGGCGAATATTTATCAGAAGATGGTGTTGAAATTCGGAAAATCCGAAGGAATCACTCCGGCGGAGGATGGACCGAGAATCGTATGGTTCATCGGACCTACCGGTGTGGGTAAGACGACTACCATCGCCAAACTGGCAGGAAAATATTGTGTGGAAGACAAGAAAAAGGTGGCTCTCCTTACGGCAGATACCTATCGTATTGCGGCAGCGGAGCAGTTGCGGACCTATGCCAATATTCTGGAGACACCTTTCCGCGTGATCTATACACCGGAGGAGTTGCAGACCGCCATTGATGATTACTGGGACTGTGATTATATTTTTATCGATACAGCGGGGAGATCGCACCAGAATGCGGAACAGTTGGAGAAAATGAAGGAAATGGTGGGGGGACTGAAGAGACCGGAGGACTATCAGGTATTTCTGGTATTAAGTGCTACCACAAAATACAGGGATCTCCAGAAGATCGCAGACTGTTACGGAAAGATCGCAAAGTTTGAGTTGATTTTTACAAAGTTGGATGAAACAGAAGCAGTGGGGAATCTGCTGAACATAAAGCTTTATACGGATGCACCGATCGCATATGTGACCTGTGGTCAAAACGTTCCGGATGACATGGAAATATTCAACCCACAGAAGACGGTGAAACAGATCCTTGGAGGCAAGGAGTAAAGCTTTTACAGAAAGGCGCAGAAAAATGGATCAGGCGGAACAGCTAAGGATCATTAAAGCAAATAACCAAATACGACCTACTGCAAGAGTCATTACCGTTACTTCCGGCAAGGGTGGCGTGGGAAAATCCAATATGTCCATCAATCTGGCAATTCAATTCCGCAAAATGGGCAAACGGGTGATCATTCTGGATGCGGATTTCGGGCTGGCGAACATCGAGATCATGTTCGGAGCAATACCGAAGCACAACCTGTGTGATCTGGTTTACGAGGGCAAGAGCATCAGTGATATCATTACCTGGGGCCCTATGGAAGTGGGATTTATTTCTGGTGGTTCGGGAATTGCCGGGATGGCCAATCTGGGAAAAGATGCCCTGACCTGTATCATACAGAATCTGGCGGAGCTGGATGCCCTGACGGATATCATTATCGTGGATACCGGAGCGGGAATCTCTGACAGTGTGTTGGAATTTCTGGTGGCCAGCGGGGAAGTGCTGCTGGTGACCACACCGGAGCCTACTTCCATCACGGATTCCTATTCTCTGCTGAAGGCACTGTACAGACATCCGAGATTCCAGGAGGATTTCACGAAGGTGATGATGGTGGCCAACCGGGTAAGTAATATCAAGGAAGGCCAGGTACTGTTCGACAAGCTGAATGCAGTCGTGACCAGATACCTGAAAATTCCCATGACTTATATGGGATGTGTACCTCAGGATCCTCAGGTCATGCAGGCGGTGATGCAGCAGGTACCCGTATCCATACAGAATCCGGGAGCAAAGGCAAGCCAGGCTTATCAGAGAATCGCAGAGAGAATGTGCGAAAAAGAAGACGATACAGCGCAGGAGCAGCAGCCCAGGCGCGGAATGGCAGCATTTTTTTCTCACATTATAGGTACGAGAAATGGAGCTACAAAACAGTCCAGATAAGAGAGGTATGAACTTATGTTATCCAGATTTGTGGAAGAAGGATCGAAAATAGAGCTCCGCGCATTGCAGCGGGGGGTGGAGGAAAAGGGAGCAGAAAGCACGGCAAAGGTGTACCAGAGCCGGGTGCTGCAGATTCTGTCGGAGGATACTCTGGAGATCTCCATGCCCATGGAGCAGACCAGACTGATACTTTTGCCGGTGGACTCGGAATACGACATGATCTTTTTCGAGGAGAACAGCCTCTACCAGTGCTTTGCAAGGATCATAGACCGGTACAAAAGCAACAACGTATATGTGCTGGTCATGGAACTGACCAGCAATCTGCGGAAATATCAGAGAAGAGAATATTATCGTTTCAGCTGCGCACTGGATATGTGTGCCAGAAATCTGGAGGAAGAAGAGATCCAGGCACTGGAGAAAAATTCTCCTTATGAACTGCAGCCGGGACTTCCTTTGAAACACAGCGTGATCGTGGACATCAGCGGCGGAGGACTGCGATTTGTGTCTACCCAGCGATATGAACCCGGCAGTCTGATCCTGTGCAGTTATCATCTGGTGAAAGACGGAGAACAGAAAAAGTACGAGGTGGTAGGCAAAGTACTGGCGGTAAGAGAACTGGAGAAACGCAAGGGGACGTTCGAACACCGGGTACAGTACTATAACCTGGACGTAAATACAAGAGAAGAAATCATCCGCTTTATTTTTGAAGAAGAGCGTAAGAGTCGTAAAAAGGAGAGATTGGACTAATGCCAAAAAAAATACTGGTTGTTGATGACTCTGCACTCATGAGAAGAGTGCTGTGTGATATAATAGATACTGACATAAGGTTCCAGGTGGCTGACCGGGCAAAAGACGGATTGGAAGCATTCGATCTGTTGAGCCGAAACAGTTACGACGCAGTTGTCCTGGATGTGAATATGCCGCGTATGAACGGCCTGCAGCTTTTACAGGAGCTGCGTAAATACAAGATTCCCGCCCGTGTGATGATGGCCAGCACCGATACGAAGGAAGGCGCCAGAACCACTCTGGATGCTCTGGAACTGGGAGCGTTGGATTTTGTACATAAGCCGGACAGCGCAGTAGACTGTCGTGGTGAGAATTTCCGCAGAGAATTCCTGCGGACACTGAATGTGGTAGCGAACAGCAAACTGCCGGTATTTGCCGAGGAAGCGAAGCTTACCGAGGAAAAAGGCACGGTAAAAGAGATGATGAAGATCATCAATCATCATCCGGTCAGCGTGTCAGGTAGCAAGGTCGTAGCCATTGCCAGTTCCACAGGAGGCCCGAAATCTCTCCAGTCGGTGATTCCCTTATTGCCGGCGAATCTGGATGCACCGGTGCTGGTAGTACAGCATATGCCTGTGGGATTCACAGCATCCCTTGCAGAACGGCTGGATAATTTGAGCCAGCTTCATGTAAAGGAAGCAGCAGAGGGAGAAGAACTGAAAAAGGGATGGGTCTACATCGCCATGGGCGGCAAACACCTTAATGTTGTCACATCCCCGGCTGGACGCCATACGCTGCATCTGTCGGAGGAACCTTACAGGGAAGGTGTCAGACCCTGTGCCAATTATATGTATGAGTCCCTGCAGACCAGCCGCTTTGATTCGGTAGTCTGTGCCGTTATGACGGGAATGGGAGCGGACGGAACGGAAGGAATCGGGAAACTGAAAGCTTCCAAAAAGTCCTATGTGATCGCACAGGATCAGGATACCAGCGTAGTATTTGGAATGCCTAAGAGTATCATCGCAGCCGGGCTGGCAGATCAGGTAGTACCGTTAGATCAGATCGCCCAGGAGATCATACTGCATGTAGGAGTAGTAAAGTAGCAAGCAATATATGCCGTTTCCGGCAATACCGTGACCGGCAGAATGGAGGAAGAGATGGACGTAAGCCAATATCTTGAAATTTTTCTGGATGAAACAAATGAACATCTGCAGAACTTGAACACACAGATTCTGGAACTGGAGTCAGATCCTGAAAACATGGACAATATCAATGAGATATTCCGTGCCGCACATTCCCTGAAAGGAATGGCAGGAACCATGGGCTACAAGCGTATGCAGAACCTGACCCATGACATGGAGAATGTGTTCTCGGAAGTACGTAACGGCAATATTAAAGTAAAACCGGAAATGATCGATGTATTGTTCCAGTGTCTGGATGCTCTGGAAGAGTACAAGAACAATATTCAGGAGACCTCTGATGAGGGAACCAACGACAATGAGAATCTGATCAAGGCCCTGAATGATATTTTAAACGGTGGCAAGACGGAGGAGGCTCCCGCTGCCAAGGAAGAGGCTCCCACTGCCACAGCACCTGCGGCTGAATCCGGCGCAGACGGTGGTGAAAAATGGAATGACATTGCTTTTGATGACAGCCAGATCCGTGTGATCAAAGAGGCTATGAAGCAGGGTAAAAATGTATACGGCATCAATGTAGTGGTACAGGAAAGCTGTATCCTGAAGGCCGCAAGAGCATTCCTGGTATTCAAGGCAGTGGAGGAAAAAGGTGAGATCATCGTATCCATGCCCAGCGCACAGGATGTAGAGGATGAGAAGTTCGACAAGGACTTCACACTGATCGTTCTGTCTGATTACTCTCTGGATGATATTATCAAGTCCGCAGAGAGCGTATCTGAGATTGCACAGGTAACCGGTGCGGTACTGGAACTGGAGAAGACCAAGAATTACCATGCGGAAGAGGAAGCAATCGAACCCGTAGAAGAGAAGAAGGAAGCAGTGGCAGAGGCCAAGGCTGCAGAACAGCCCAAGAAGGAAGAAAAGAAGCCTGTAGCCGCAGCCAAGGCACCGGAAAAGAAGCCCGCCAATAAGCCGGTCGTCAACCGTACCGTGCGTGTAGATATTGAAAAACTGGATTCCCTGATGAATCTGGTAAGTGAGCTGATCATTGCCAAGAACTCTCTGGTAGCTGCGTCCAGCAATGACCAGGGCAATAATTCCGCATTCAATGAGCAGATCGAGTATCTGGAAAACGTAACCACGAACCTTCATGAATCTGTAATGAAGGTACGAATGGTACCTATTGAGAGCGTTGTTGTGAAGTTCCCCAGAATGATCCGTGATCTGTCCAAGAAGCTGGACAAGAAGATGGAATTGTATATGAGTGGTGAAGAGACCGAACTGGATCGTACCGTAGTAGACGAGATCGGAGATCCTCTGATGCATCTGCTTCGTAATTCCGCAGACCATGGTCTGGAATCCGCAGAGGTACGTGCACAGCGTGGCAAGCCGGAACAGGGATCTATCTTCCTGGATGCTTATCAGGATGGTAATAACGTAGTCATCGAAGTAAGGGATGATGGTAACGGTATTGATGTAGAAGCTGTTAAGAATAAAGCAATCGAACGTAATCTGGTAACCACGGAGCAGGCTGCTAATATGTCTGAGAAGGATATTATCAACCTGCTGTTCCAGCCTGGATTCTCTACTTCTGAGAAGGTGACCGACGTTTCCGGCAGAGGTGTAGGTCTGGATGTTGTTAAGTCCAAGATCGAATCCTTAAGCGGTGAAGTGGAAGTGAAATCCAAGTGGGGAGAGGGAAGTACCTGGACCATTCGACTGCCTCTGACCCTTGCAATTATCCAGGCACTGATGGTAGTCGTAGGAGGAGAAAAATATGCGATCTCTCTGGGATCCATCCAGACGATCGAAGATATCTCTCCCAACGATATCAAACTGGTAGAGAACAAAGAAGTGATCAACTTGAGAGGAACCGTGATTCCTCTGATCCGTCTGACCGAGGTACTGGATGTAGAGAGTACCAGATCCCCTGAGGACAACCTGATCGTTGTCATTGTCAAGAAGGGCGATAAGATGGCAGGTCTGGTTATCGACGAACTGATCGGACAGCAGGAGATCGTTATAAAGTCTCTTGGCAAATACATCAAGCAGTGCAAATTCATCAGTGGTGCAACGATCCTTGGTGACGGCGAAGTAGCACTGATCCTGGATGCCAACGCATTACTGTAAGGAGGGAGATGACAGTTATGGAAGAACTTAGCATGAAAGAAACTTTAAAGGCCGGAGACGAGCGTAAAGTTGAGGAGGATTTTTTCCAGTATATTGTGATCCGCCTCGGAGATGAGCAGTACGGTATCGATATCCGATACATTGACAATATTGTAAGAATGCAGCATATCACCAGAGTGCCCAAGGTACCCGCATATTTAAAAGGTGTCATCAATCTGCGTGGTGAGGTTCTGCCGGTCATGAGTCTTCGCGTGAAGATGGGACTGGAGGCAGACGAACTGACCCGTGCTACCAGAATCATCATTCTGAAGCAGGAACAGCAGGGCAGTGTAGGAATCATTGTGGATGAAGTAAGGGAAGTAGTGACTCTGGGAAGCAGTGAGATTGAGAAATTATCACAGAATACCGCTGAGAGTAAAAAGAGCTTTATTACAGGTGTAGGCAAACACAATGGGGAACTGATCTCTCTGTTGGATCTGAATTCCATCACATTGGAGGAAAATGCATAAAGGAGACTGATCCATGGGAGATCTGAGTTTAGAGAAAGTTTCGGAAACATATCTGGACGTTTTAAAAGAAATTGGCAACATTGGAGCGGGCAACGCTATGACAGCACTCTCCCAGATGCTGAACTGTAAGGTAGATATGAAGGTACCGCAGGTAAAGCTTTTGGATTTCAACGAAGTAGGAGCATTGATGGGAGGAGAAGAGCAGGTAATGGTCGGTGTCTTCCTGGGAGTGGAAGGAGATATCACCGGCAGCATGATGTTTCTGGTAGAACAGGGCAGTGCAAAGCATCTTCTGCATAAGATTCTGGGAGATATGGTACAGCAGGAAGGCTTTTCCGAAATCGAGTTTTCTGCCATGCAGGAGATCGGCAATATTATCACGGGAGCTTATCTGAATTCCCTGTCCACGTTGACGAATCTGAAGATCATTCCTACCCCGCCGTCTCTGACCCTGGACATGGCAGGAGCTATTCTCAGCGTTCCAGCCATTGAATTCGGAACATTGGGAGACAAGATTTTGCTGATACAGTCTCAGTTTTACGATGAAGTTGAGATCGACGGATATTTTATTCTGGTTCCCGATATTGAGTCCTACCCGAAGATCCTGAAATCTTTGGGAATACCTGTAGCATAGATTCAGGAGCGCAGAAGAAGGGGAGCAGAATGAGCGAGATTATTAAAGTAGGGATGGCGGATCTGAAGACCTGTGTAAGCCCAGATGGAGTGACAACTCTGGGACTGGGCTCCTGCGTGGGAATCGCAATCCGCGACCCGGTGACAAAAATAGGCGGTCTGGCACATATTATGCTGCCGGACAGCACTTCGATCCGTAACAGCAGTCAGAACATTGCAAAATTTGCAGATACCGGAATCGATGAACTGGTACGACAGATGGAGAAGCTGGGAGCCAAAAAAGCGAGAATGGTTGCCAAGATTGCTGGCGGGGCTACTATGTTCACGTTTCAGGGGAAAAACGACATGATGCAGGTGGGGGACCGTAACGTGGAGGCTGTGAAGAAGAAACTGAAAGAGATCAGTATTCCTATTTTGGCACAGGATACAGGTAAGAATTACGGAAGAACCGTAACTTTTTATCCGGAGACCGGAGAGTTCCATATTCGTGCGGTAGGAAAGAGTGAGTCCATCATTTAAGGATGGATGACCGGATGGGTAAATTATGAACAGAAAGAATATGCCATTGCTTTTGATGCTGATCGCAGGTGCGTGTACCTGGATCGTAACGCTGGTGAGAAGTTATTCGTTACTGGCAAGTCTTGTGGCACTTTTTACTGTTATGCTGCTGTTTTATTGTCTTGGAAGTGTGATCCGGCTGTTGCTGGACCGGTTCGACAGACAGAATGAAGAGAAGGCAAAACAGGAGCAGGAAGAAAAAGAGAAGGCTTTACAAGAGGAAGAAGCTGCTGGGTCACAGGAGGACACAGCGCAGAAGGGTGTAAGCGATTCGAATGGATGAAGCCGGTAAGAAAAGGTTATTAGAAGAATATGCTGCTAATAAACGACCGGAGACCAGAGAACAGTTGATACTGGAGTATGCTCCGCTAGTCAAGGCAGTAGCGGGACGGCTGAGTATGTATCTGGGCTATAATGTGGATTACGAAGACCTGGTCAGTTACGGGATTTTTGGACTGATTGATGCCATTGACAAGTTCGACTGCCTCAAAGAGGTAAAGTTCGAGACTTATGCCAGTCTGAGGATCCGGGGAGCCATTCTGGACCAGATCCGTAAAATGGATTGGATTCCCCGAACGATAAGACAACGGCAGAAGAAGATCGACGCGGTCATCAAGGAAGTGGAACAGACCACGGGACGCAGTGCAACGGATGAAGACATTGCAGCGGGACTGGGAATTTCTTCAGAGGAATATCTGGACTGGCAGTCACAGATGAAGATCACCGGCCTGATATCCCTGAACGAGTATATGGATCAGGGAAGTGATGTCTCACAGGATTATAGCAGACATACGACAGCACGTTTTGATGGTCCGGAAGAAAGTGTGGAAAAAGAAGAACTGACCAAGGTTCTGGGAGAAGCACTGGAACTTCTGACGGAAAAGGAAAAGAAAGTAGTTACGCTATATTATTATGAGGATCTGACATTGAAGGAAATCAGTAACATTCTGGAGGTGTCGGAGTCCAGGGTATCCCAGCTACATACCCGTGCTTTACAGAAAATGAAGACAAAAATGGGAGACTACATGGGACTTTTGTAGAACCTCGTTGACCCGTAATGGAATGCGGGATGGGAAGGCAGAGGAAAAGGCGTATGCAGAATGGCTATTTTCAAGTGGTGAGAACACCGGGAGGTTATGGATTACAGATCTTCCAACCCAAGGATGGAGGAGAGGACGTAAGACTGCAGGAGGTAATGGATTATCTGGACAGACAATCCATACCTTATGATTCCATGTCCATTAAAAAGGCGATACTCGCAGAAGAAGACGCGGTCTGCTTTCTGGAACGAAAGGATTGTCCGGAAATCGAGGAATCCTGTCGTATAGAAGTCAGTGAGGACAATTTGCAGGCAATCGTACGGTTCTATCCGGCTTCACAGACCGGGAAACGGGCAACAATGGACAGTGTGATCAAAGATCTCCGGTTCCGGAATATTGTCTATGGAATCCAGATGAGTGTTCTGCAGGATCATTTTATGTCTGACGGAATTTATTGCACCGATCTGGTAGTGGCCCGGGGAAAAGAACCCAGACATGGCACAGACGCCTATATCAAATATTATTTTAATACGGATGTCCATGCACAGCCGACGTTAAAAGATGACGGAACGGTGGATTATTTCCATCTGAACATGATCAACCCCTGTAAAAAGGGACAGCTGCTGGCAGAGGTCATTCCGGAGGACGAGGGAGAGTACGGAACTACCGTACAGGGTGCCAAGATCCGGCCCAGACAGGTGAAAAAAGCCCATCTGGAGTTCGGCCATAATATAGAGATTTCCGAAGACCGGAGAAGACTCACTTCCCTGGTAGACGGACATGTTTCCCTGGTAGAGGGAAAGGTGTTTGTATCGGATGTTTACGAAGTGGAAAATGTGGATCTGTCTACCGGAAATATTGATTTTGAGGGCAGCGTGCAGGTAAATGGCAATGTTTCCTCCAATTTCGTCATCCGGGCAGGCAGCAATGTGATCATAAGCGGTGTCGTGGAAGGTGCCTACATTGAGGCTGGGGGCAATATCATCATTGCCCGCGGAATGAATGGTATGGCAAAGGGTACGCTGAAAGCTGGGGGCAATATTGTGGCAAAATTCCTGGAGAATGCTACAGCCAGTGCCGGAGGCTATGTCAGCACGGAGTCGATCCTGCACAGCAATGTGATAGCGGCAACAGAGATCCAGGTAACCGGCAAGCGAGGATTTATCACCGGCGGTCATGTACGTGCCGGACAGAAGATAGAGGTTAAGACGCTGGGGGCAATGCTGGGAGCGCCGACGGTAGTGGAAGTTGGTGTGGATCCGGAGAAAAAGGCAGAATATATGAAGATGCAGAAGGAAGTCTCCGAGATTGTGAAGAATATCCGCAGTCTGCAGCCGATCCTTGCGAATTTTGCAGAAAAAAAGAGTAAGGGAGTCCGTTTTACACCGGATCAGATCAACTATATCAGAAACACTGCAGCTTCCATGGAGACACTCAATAAGAGTCTGGAGGAAAAGAACCGGCGTATGCAGGAACTGCAGCTGGAGTTCAATCCGCAGGAGCGGGCCATGGTGCAGGTACGGGGAGAAGTGTACCCGGGTACTACGATCATCATCGGAGATTCTTCCATGCAGGTGAAGAGTACCTATCATTATTGCCGGTTCGAGCGCATTGACGGAGATGTGAAGTCCACACCACTGTAACCGGCAGCAGATTGTTGCAGGAACAGAAAATGGCAGAAAAGAGGAATGTCTTATGTCGTTTGGATCTTTGGAGGTTGCGTCGATCCCGCGAACGCAGGATTACACGACGATGAAGCAGAATGAAGACAATAAGGGTGCATTTCAACAGATGACGCTGGGAGAGCATGCACAGAAACAGAGTGAACAGCGGACCAGAGAAGTGCACAGCAGTGATAATGCAGACTGGTATACGGGGCAGTATGATGCCAAGGAAAAAGGAAAGAATGAGTATGCCGGTAACGGTGGTAAACACCGGAAAAAAGAAAATTCCGAAAAAGATGGTGTGGTGGTGACGAAACAGCATCAGGGATTTGACATTAAGATCTGAGAATACAAAGGAAAAGCAGTATGGGTATATTAGAAGTGGTTCTGCTGATCGCAGGAATCGTAATATTTATAGGAAGTTTTTTATTGCCTTCCGGAAAAGAAAGCGGAATCAATAAAGAAGCAGCAAAAGAAGAGATCAAAGGTCTTATGGAAGAAGAAATGCAGACAGTTCGCAGTCAGATGCAGGATAAAATGGACGAGACCTCGGAAGATGCGCTGGAGAAGGCGGAACGTTCCCTGGAACGTCTGACCAATGAAAAGATCATGGCAGTGAGTGAATATTCCGATACGGTATTGCAGGAGATTCACAAGAACCATGAGGAAGCCATGTTTTTATACGATATGCTGAACAATAAGCATGCCAATATCAAAGATACCGTATCCAAAATGGATAAGGCAGTGAAGGCGGCAGAAGACAAGGCTAAGGTCAAAGCGGAAGAGAACGTGAAGACACAGAAGGAGAATGTGACGAAAGAACAGCTGACAGAAGTACAGGAACCGGCAGAGACGATAGAGCCGTCCGGCTCCCCGGAGATCGGATTCATGGGGGAGACCGCAGAAGAAGGTCAGAACAATAACGAGAAGATTCTGGAAATGCACAGACAGGGCAAATCTACAGTGGCAATTGCCAAGGAACTGGGGCTGGGTGTCGGTGAAGTAAAGCTTGTGATCGACCTATATAAGGCCTGACAGTAATCGTGTGAATTAAGGACGGAGATATCGATGAAATTAAAATATTATCTGCGAGGTCTCGGAATCGGTATGATCGTGACGGCATTGATCCTGGGAATCAGTTTTTCCAACCGGCAGGATCAGACATCCCAGATCATGACGGATGACCAGATCAGAGAGCGTGCGGCAGAACTTGGAATGGTGGACAGCAGTGAACTGACGCTGGCGGCACTGCAAAACAGTGAAAAACAGCCGACGGAAGGCACACCGGAGGAAACCACGCAGACACAGGAACAGAACAATATAGAAGCGGAACCGGAGACCACGGTTCCCGCAGAGACACAGGCTACGGTGGAACCGGAGACAACTCAGGAACCGGAAGCTACAGCAGAGCCAGAGCCTGAGAAGACGGCGGAACCTGAAAAGACGGCGGGACCGGAGACAACCGCAGAGCCGGAAGTAACCGAAGCACCACAGCGGACACAGACCGCCAGCATAACAATCCAGAGAGGCGATGATTCCGGCAGTGCCAGCAGACGGCTCTATGAGGCCGGACTGGTGGAGAATGCAAAGGCATTTGACAATTATTTATGCAACAACGGCTACAGCCGCAGTATCAATCCCGGCACATATGAGATCGCTCCCGGGACTTCCGAAGAGGAAATTGCTAAAATAATCACAGGAAAACATTAAAAACCCCTTGTCATAGGGGTTTTCCTATGTTATAATCGCACTGTTGTGACAAAAAACACGCCTTTCGATTTGACGATGGTGCTCCTGCCAAAATGCAGAGGTCTTCGCCAGAGCTAACCGGGTTCTTAACGCGTCCCGGCAGAAAAGAAATGCGGAAGATTTTAACCAAATGGAGGTAAAGACATGAGCGTTATTTCTATGAAGCAGTTACTTGAAGCAGGTGTTCATTTTGGACATCAGACCAGAAGATGGAACCCTAAGATGGCTCCTTACATCTTCACCGAGAGAAACGGTATCCACATCATCGACCTGCAGAAGTCCGTTGTAAAGGTTGACGAGGCTTACAAGGCAGTATCCGAGATCGCCGCACAGGGTGGCACTATTCTGTTCGTTGGTACCAAGAAGCAGGCACAGGACGCTGTAAAGGTTGAGGCTGAGCGTTGTGGTATGTACTATGTAAACGAGAGATGGTTGGGTGGTATGCTGACCAACTTCAGAACCATCCAGTCCCGTATCGCAAGACTGCATGCAATCGAGACCATGTCTCAGGACGGTACTTTCGATGTACTGCCTAAGAAGGAAGTTATTCAGTTAAAGAAAGAATGGGAGAAGCTGGAGAAGAACCTGGGCGGTATCAAGAACATGACCAGAGTTCCCGACGCTATCTTCGTTGTAGATCCCAAGAAGGAGAGAATCTGCGTACAGGAAGCTCATGCACTGGGCATCACTCTGATTGGTATCGGTGATACCAACTGTGATCCTGAAGAGCTGGATTACATCATCCCCGGTAATGATGACGCTATCAGAGCCGTTAAGCTGATCGTTTCCAAGATGGCTGATGCTGTGATCGAAGCAAAGCAGGGCGAAGCTGTATACAGTGACGCTGACGTTGCTACCGAGGCTGAGGATATCGAAGAGGTTGCAGCTGACGCTGAATAATCCGATTCCATAAGAAAAGCATAGGAACCCAGATTGCGATGCCTGTCATTACGGTCTGGGTTCTTGAGGATAATATATTAATTAAGAAGAGAGGATAAAAAAATGGCAATTACCGCATCTATGGTAAAAGAGCTCCGTGAAATGACCGGCGCTGGTATGATGGATTGTAAGAAGGCTCTGAACGAGACCAATGGAGATATGGACGCAGCTGTTGAGTTCCTGAGAAAGAACGGACAGGCTAAGGCTGAGAAGAAAGCAAGCCGTATCGCAGCAGAAGGTGTTGCTCGTGCAGCTATCTCCGCAGACGGCAAGACCGCTTGCGTAATCGAAGTAAACTCCGAGACCGACTTCGTTGCAAAGAACGAGACCTTTACTTCTTTCGTAGAGGCTGTTAATGCAGCAGCACTTGCTTCCGATTTACAGGGTGGCAAGGATGGCGAAGATATCGAAGCACTGTTAGCAGTTCCTTTCGAAGGCGCAACCGTTAAGGATGCTCTGGTAGAGAAGACTGCTACCATCGGTGAGAAGCTGTCCATTCGCCGTTTCGAGAAGGTAGCCGGAGATGTAGCAGTATCCTACATCCATGGTGGCGGCCGTATCGGTGTTATCGTTGCAGCTAACGGCGCATCTGATGACGCAGCAAGAGAAGCACTGACCAACATCGCTATGCAGGTAGCAGCTATGAATCCTACCTACATCAGCAGAAATGATATTTCCGCAGAAGAGCTGGCTAAGTTACAGGAGATCACTGTTGACGCAGCTCTGAACGATCCTGCATCCCTGCCTAAGCCCATTCTGAACAAGCTGATCGACAAGGCTATGAACAGTTCTGCATGGAGCGATGAGGACAAGGCTATCTACGAAGAGAAGAAGAGCAACATGAACTACCTGTTCAACTTTTTGTCCAAAGAAGCTGCAGCTGCTCTGGCTGAGCTGGCTATGGCTGACAAGGACGCTATCGTATCTGACAAGATCTTCAAGGGTCTGGCAGACGGTCGTGTATCCAAGCAGCTGAAGGAGATCTGCCTGTTAGATCAGACCTACGTTAAGGCTGAGGATGGCAAGCAGACCGTAGCTAAGTATCTGGAGAGCGTTAACAAGGCTCTGACCATCGCTAAGGTTGTTCGTTTCGAAGTTGGCGAAGGCATGGAAAAGAAGAACGAAGACTTCGCAGCAGAAGTTGCCGCTCAGATGAAAGGTTAATTATAGGATGATACGATAGAAAAAGGCATACGCGAGTATGCCTTTTTTGTTTGATGAATGGAAAGTTACGCGAGCAATGAGCCGCGCATAGGCATAGTGAAGACAGCGATGGGCGCTTGCGCACAATTCGCTGT
>OGFK01000085.1_pt1 | contig 94430 bp, 108 predicted proteins | sample 1570931 | NCBI WGS metagenome assembly OGFK01 (sample SAMEA2581935, study PRJEB24529) | metagenome | biome: Human gut stool | place: China | collected 2011
GCATCGCTCCGGCTCCCCGTGGTGTGCCTCAGATCGAAGTCACCTTCGATATCGATGCAAACGGCATCGTGAAGGTCAGCGCAAAGGACCTGGGCACCGGCAAGGAGCAGAACATCACCATCACGGCTTCCACCAACATGTCCAAGGACGACATCGACAAGGCCGTCAAGGAAGCAGAGCAGTTCGCAGCAGACGATAAGAAGAAGCGCGAAGAGGTCGATATCCGCAACGGTGCCGACCAGATGGTCTTCCAGACCGAGAAGATGCTGAAGGAGAACGGCGACAAGATGCCCGCAGACGTCAAGAGCGAGGCCGAGGCAAAGCTGGCCGACCTGAAGACTGCGGTGCAGTCCGGCTCCATCGACGACATCAAGGCAAAGCAGGAAGCTCTGAGCCATGTCTTCGAGAAGATGTATCAGGCAGCTGCTGCCGCACAGCAGGCCGCAGGCGCACAGCCGGGCCCCGATGCCGGTGCAGCCAACCAGCAGAAGCCCAATGACGACGGCGTCGTCGATGCAGACTTCAAGGAAGTCTAAGTTTTGATACAGGCAGCACATGTCCGGCCAAACCGGCGGATGTGCGCTGAGATATAAGCAAAAGCCGCTCCGGTTTTGCCGGAGCGGCCTTTGTGGGTTAAACCTCTCAGTCTCGCTGACACTCGCCAGCTCCCCAGCCGGGGAGCCCTTGGCAGGTCGGCCAGCATTGCGCAGATTGCTGGATGTTTCCCGCTGTGGGAAACGGGAGCGCGCTGCTGTCAGGGGGAGGTTGCTACGATACGAGAGGTGAGTGGATATGGCACAGGAAAAGCGTGATTACTACGAAGTGCTGGGGGTATCCAAATCGGCCACGGATGCGGAGATCAAAAAGGCCTACCGCAAGCTGGCAATGAAGTACCACCCGGACTACAACCCCGGCGACAAGGACGCCGAGGAAAAATTCAAGGAAGTCAACGAAGCCAACGAGGTGCTTTCGGACCCGAAGAAACGCCAGATGTACGACCAGTATGGTTTTGCAGGCGTTGACCCCAGCTACGCAGCCCAGAACGGCGGCGGTGCAGGCGGCTTTGGCGGGTTCGGCGGCGATGGCGTCGATCTGGGCGACATCTTCGGCGATATCTTCGGCGGCGGGTTCGGCGGCTTTGGCGGTGCATCGTCCCGCCAGGCCAACCCCAACGCCCCCCGCAAGGGCCAGGACATCCGTGTCCGGATCACTCTGTCGTTTGACGAGGCCGTCCACGGCTGCAAGAAGAACATCACCATCACCCGCCAGCAGGAGTGCACGGAGTGCCATGGCTCCGGCTGTGCGGCAGGCTCCAGCCCGGAGACCTGCCCCGACTGCGGCGGCCGCGGCTATGTCATCCGCCAGCAGCGCACACCCTTTGGCGTGATGCAGACCCAGCAGCCCTGCTCCCGCTGCGGCGGCAAGGGCAAGCTGGTCAAGAACCCCTGCAAGGTCTGCCACGGCTCCGGCAAGACGGCCACCCGGAAGACGCTGGAGGTGTCCATCCCCATGGGCATCGACGACGATCAGAGCTTTGCACTGCGCGGCATGGGCGATGCCGGTGCCAACGGCGGCCCCGCAGGCGACGTCATCGTGATGGTCACGGTGCGGCCCAGCGAGGTGTTCCAGCGCGATGGCTACGACGTCTGGGTCACGGTGCCCATCACCTACAGCCAGGCCGTCCTCGGCGACGAGATCACCGTGCCGTCCATTGACGGCAAGGTGGAGTATACCGTCCCCGAAGGCACCCAGAGCGGGACCACCTTCCGCCTGCGCGGGAAGGGCATCCAGTATCTGAACGGCCGTGGCCGGGGCGACATGTACGTCAAGTGCGAGGTCGAGATCCCCAAGAAGCTGAACAAGGCCCAGCGCGACGCCCTGAAGAAATTCGAGGGCACCCTGAAAGAAGAAAACTACGAAAAGCGCAAGGGCTTCTTCAAAAAGCTGAAAGACCTGTTCAACTGATCACCAGAAACAGAAAGACCCTCCCGGAAAATTTCCGGGAGGGTCTTTTGTGTCTTCTGCACTCAGCCCATGTAGCTGATGTTTACGTCGATCTGGCCGCCGTAGCCGGGGATGCGGGCAGTGCAGCTGCCCTGCCACATGTTGCAGGCGATGGGGCTGCTGGCGACGTTGTAGTGGGCATTCCAGATGTTGTACTGGGTCAGCCTGCTCATGTCCAGGCGCTTGCGGAACCAGGTGGTGGAGGCGTAGACGCCGGGCTGATAGCCCAGAGCCTTGATCTCTTCGCAGAAGGCGACCGCGCACTTGGTGCGGTCCTCCACCCCCAGACCATCGGCACGGCCGGAGCCGGAACCGGAAGCCTCAGTGTCAAAGTAGATGGGGTAGTCCAGCTGGCGGCCGTTCAGCACATACACGCAGGCCTGCGCTTCCTCGCGGGCTTCGTTCTCATTGACGGCCTGAGTGAAGCAGTAGACGCCCACCCGCAGACCGGCGTTCCGGGCGTTGGTGAAATGCTCTTCGAACTTGGGGTCCTGCACCAGCGTGCCGGAACCGTAGCCGCGGTAGCCGATGCGGATGATGACGAACTCGACGCCGGCCTGCTTGGCCTGCTCAAAGTTGATGCTGGACTGGTATTTGGAGACGTCGATGCCGAAGGTGGCGTTCTGCTGGACACCATTGGCATCAAAGTAATAGAGCTTGTTGTCGATGGAGCGGATGCCGGTGACGGGGTCGGTGGTGTTTTGCTCATAATAATAGGTCTTGCCGTTCACGGTCCGCCAGCCGGAGTAGGTGGGGCGCGGTGCAGGTGTGGAGGGCTTGTCTTCCTCTTTTTTGCCGAACAGCAGGTTCCACAGCCATTTCAGAAAGCCGTTCTCGCTGTCAAGACACTGGGCGGAGACGCTGCTTTCATCCAGCGTTCCGGCGTCCAGTGCGGCGCGGATCTCTTCCGGCGTCAGCAGGATGGTGCCGTTGGTATCGGAGATCCCGGCGGAAGCGACGGCCTCGCCGTTCTCAGAGGCGGCGGGGGTCTCGGCGGCCTCCGCTTCCAGCGTTTCCACCGGGGCGCTCAGCGGGTCTTCGGCGGCCAGTTCCGCAGTCTCCTGCACGAAGTGGGGGAAGAGGGTGTTTTCGTGGTCGTTCTCCTCGGCAGGACCGGCCATCGGGTCGGCGGCGGGAGTCTCAGCGGACGGCTCCGCAGGGGTCTCGTCCGGCACAGCGGCGGGGGCTTCTTCAACGGGGGCTTCCGCCGCAGGTTCGGTGCTGGAAGCAGGCACCTCAGCCTCCGTCGGGGTCACAGGCACAGCGGCAGCAGGGACCTGTGCTGGTGCGGTCTCCTCCGCAGCCGTGCTGGAAGCAGACGCTTCTGCTGTGCTCTCCGAAGCGGCCTCCGTGGAGGCGCTCTTCTCCGGCTGAAGGCTGATGGCGGGGGCCTCCCACTCCACCGCCGCAGGCGCGACGGTCAGACCCGCAGGCTGGGTAGCCAGCAGGATGGTGGTGCTCGCGCCGCCCACGGTCAGAGCCAGCGCCATGACAAAGGCGGCAATGGCCTGCCCCGCATTGCGGCGGGCGTTTTGATCGGATGTATGATCCGGAACCGATGGAAATTTGTGTTTCATGCCGTTTGCTTTTGCCTCCAAATAAGATCGGACGTGCAGCCGCCGTGCGGCCCGCAAAGCCCGGTAGAATCGGGACCGATCCAGAAATCCTGATTTCACTCTTCCAGTATACACCCAACCCCGGTATCCGTCAATCTTCTTTGCGGCGGTGCGAAGGAAAAACAGCGAACGGAAAAGAGAAAAATCGCTCCACAGGCAATACGGTTCAGCCTGCGGAAAAATTGCATCCAGCGCTTCAAAATTTGGTTCTTTTCACGAAAAAAGCATTTTTCTCTTGCTGTCTTGACAGGTGTATGGTATGATGATGGACATGCAGTCCGGTTGCAGAAATGGCCGGAAAAGAAAAGAGGAAAATTCTATGGCAAGCTTCAAGGAGTTTTTGAAACGAAAAGATATCGTCATCACCCCGCAGCGCTACCTCATCGAGGCGCTGGGCGCGATGGCACAGGGCCTGTTCGCCAGCCTGCTCATCGGCACCATCATCAAGACGCTGGGCCAGCAGACCGGTCTGGACGTGCTGGTGGACCTGGGCGGCTATGCCACGGCCATGAGCGGCCCGGCCATGGCCTGCGCCATCGGCTGGGCGCTGCACTGCCCGCCGCTGGTGCTGTTCAGCCTCATCACGGTGGGCTACTCGGCCAACGCACTGGGCGGGGCCGGCGGCCCGCTGGCCGTCCTCATCATCGCCATCGTCGCGGCGGAGCTGGGCAAGGCTGTGAGCAAGGAGACGAAGATCGACATCCTCGCCACCCCGCTGGTCACGATCTTTGCAGGCGTCGGCCTGTCCATGCTCATCGCAGCGCCCATCGGCGCGGCGGCAAGCCAGGTGGGCACCCTCATCATGTGGGCCACCGAGCAGGCCCCGCTGGTCATGGGCATCCTCGTGTCGGTCATCGTGGGCGTGGCGCTGACGCTGCCCATCTCCTCCGCCGCCATCTGTGCGGCACTGGGCCTGACCGGTCTGGCCGGCGGTGCCGCTGTGGCGGGCTGCTGCGCCCAGATGGTGGGCTTTGCGGTCATGAGCTACAAGGAAAACGGCGTCGGCGGTCTGGTCAGCCAGGGCCTGGGCACCAGTATGCTCCAGATGGGCAACATCATCAAGAATCCCCGCGTCTGGATCGCCCCCACGCTGGCCTCGGCCATCACCGGCCCGCTGGCCACCTGCCTGTTTCACTTTGAGATGAACGGTGCGGCGGTCTCCTCCGGCATGGGCACCTGCGGTCTGGTGGGTCAGATCGGCGTCTACACCGGCTGGGTCAACGACATCGCGGCAGGCACCAAGGCTGCCATCACCCCGATGGACTGGGCGGCCATGCTGCTGATCTGCTTCGTCCTGCCCGCCGTGCTGAGCGTCGTCTTCTGCGAGATCGAGCGCAAGCTGGGCTGGATCAAAGAGGGAGACCTGAAACTGAATTAAACCGGCCGTCAAAGGCCCTGCGGGTCTTTGGCAGCGGAAAAAATGCGTTTTCCATCGAGGACCGCTTCCGTTAAAGCATCCCCCTCATAGGTCAGCTTGAGGGAGAAGAACGGGCAGTCCTCTTTGAGCAGGCGGAGGAAGATCTTGTCGCCCTCCCAGATGGGCAGCGTTTCGACGGTGTCCGTCGGCACCCATTCCAGCACCCCTTCGTTGCGGGCGGGGTCCCGGATCAGTTCACCGGTCCAGCCGTCTGCGGTGTAAAGGTGCATGTACTCGGTCAGACGGCCCAGAATGAAGGTCACGATGCCCCGGCAGCGGAAGCGGGTCAGCTGAAGGCCGGTCTCTTCCTGCACCTCGCGCAGCAGGCAGTCTTCCGGGCTTTCGAACGGCTCGAACTTGCCGCCCACGCCGATCCATTTGTCGTGGTTCATGTCGTTTTTCTTGGTGACGCGGTGGAGCATCAGCCACTTGCCGTCCTGCTCCAGATAACACAGCGTCGTGTTCCGCATGGGAAATTCAGGGTTCATGAAGCGTTCTCCTTCTGATAATATAGCAGTTTGCGTTTTTAATGCACAAGCAACATCCGCAAACTGCATATCGCAAATATGCCGTTTTGATAGGCACTATTTTTGAAAATTGCGATAAAAGAGACCCTCTCCGTCATTGCTCCGCAATGCCGCCTCTCCCGAAGGGCGAGGTTTTGATGTTGAGTTCTGTCAGCATCAAAGCTCCCCCGACGGGGGAGCTGGCGAGCGGATGCGAGACGGAGAGGGTCTTTTCGTTCTTTTTTATTTCCGTGCAGCGCGGCCCTTGCCGGCGTTGTTCAGCTTGCGGACCAGATCGTTCTGGTGCTTGCGCTGCGAGGGGGTGGGCTCCGGGTCGTGCGCCTCGTTGCCGCGCGCACTGATCTGGGTGGAAGCGGGGTCCACGCGGACAAGGTTCCACTCCTGATTGCCGCCGGAGACGTAGTTCCAGATCTGGGCCTGGGCACCGTTCGCGGTGTTCATGCCCACGAGGTCGATGTACTTGTCAGCCAGCACATTCCGGATGCGGGTGCGGCCGCTGCGGGTGGGTTCCAGCGCCCAGCACTGGCTCAGCCCGCTGCTGCGGCTCCACTGGTGCAGCCAGGTGCCCTCGACCACGCCGCCGAGCGCCAGATCGATGAACTTGCCTGTGAACCGGTTCTGGATGCGCCAGCGGCCCTCACCGGCGTCCACGAACTGCCACTGCTGCCACGGATGGCCTGCGTAATCCCACAACCGGATCGCAGCGCCGTTCTCGGTATTGAAGTTCTTTACCTCCAACACCTTCCCGTTCGGGGCTTTGATCAGGTAAAATTCATTTTCCATTAAAACGACCTGCGATGCTTTTGCCATAGAGCATGTTCTCCTTTCCGGTATCCGCCGATTTGATGGTTCTATTATAACGCATTTCTTCTCTGGCAACAAGAATGGAAAATCACAATCTTTTGTCGTTTTCTTGTGCGTTTTGCTTAAAAAGACACGTTTTTCCCGCCAATTTGGGCACCGTGTACCACAGGAACAGGGCCGCAAGGCTGAGCCGCCGGATCTGGGCGTTCGTCAGGTGCTCGTTCAAAAGCCAGCCGACGCCGAACGAGAGCAGGTTGGCCGTCAGGGCGTAGAGCACCGGGCGGGGCGTTTTGCCCTCCGGCCAGGGCAGCCAGCGGCAGTAGGCGGAGGCTTCCACCGCGAAGACCAGCACTTCCATTCCGGCGTAGAGCGCAAAGCCCGCCCAAGGGCCGAGATAAAACAGCCCGTAGTGGAGAACAAGGTTCAGTGCAAGCTGCGTGGCCAGATTGACCCCGCCGATGAGGTTCTGCTGGGCTTTTTCGCGCAGGCCGAACACCAGGGCACCCAGCGCTAGCTCCAGAATCAGCGTGATGAGTAACCGGGAGGTGAACAGGGAAATCTGGTCGCTGTCGGTCCGGTTGGTGTAGACGTGCATCCAGCCGTCCTCCGGGTCGAACAGCACCTGCCATTCGCTGTCGAACGCATACCGCTGGACCGGCTCTTTGCTCATGGAAAAGACCCCGGTGTCCATATTATAAAGGAGCACATAGAATTTCTGGGGCGGGTAGTACCCCCAGGTGAAGGTCTGTTCGGTGTCGCCGAAGTATTCCTCGAAGTAGCCGAGGAAGTAGTACCCCTCTGGCGCATCGTAAGCCTGAAAGGCTTCCCACACCTCGCGGGAACCCATCCAGTCCCCGTATGCGCTGGGGGCGCTCCATGGGCCGGTGGATTCTGTATTGCCCAGCAGAGTCACGGCGTAATTCTGATCGTTGTAGATGTAGAGCCTGAGCGTGACCGACGGTTTCGGCCCCATATCCGCGAAGGCAGGCGGCGAAACGGTCAGCAGGAGCAGGGAGGCGAGTAGAAAACCCAGGATTTTTTTGCAGAGTTTTTCTTTCATGATGGGGCCCTCCGGCTTTCGAAAACAAAAATTCCGACACGACTTTCCTTAACTTGTAAACGAGGGAGGGACAGCTGTTATTGCACGGCATTCCGCACAAACTTCAAGCAGGACTTTTGTGCAGCATTTCCTGTACTTGCAAGGAAAACAAAACGCCGGTTTTCGGGGCGTTTTGACCCCAAATATGAACAAATTGTTTCCAGCTCACGGCCAATTCAGAACACTGACTTCACATTTATAAAGCAAAGCGAACTTTTACGCTTTACTTCGATGAGTAAAACGAATTTCAACAAAAGCTTTCAATTGTTTCATGCTGAAATTGTAAAATAAACGCAAGAGAAATCCAAAAGATTCTCCTGCGTTTATTTTTTTGCGCATTTTTTGGGGAAAGGGGTGGAACAGATGGCAAAGCACATGGAGTTCGACGACCGCAAGAAGCTGGAACGCCTGTACAACTCTGGAATGAACGGTATGGAAATTGCCCCGCTGATGGGTTATGACTACTCCACCATTTATAAGGAACTGCGCCGCGGTGATACTGGCCGGATGGATGAGCGTGGCCGGGCTGGGTACAGTGCAGACCTTGCGCAGAAGCGGCTCTACCATACGAAGCAGAGGTTACGGTATCGGGCGGAATACCCCGGCGGGCTGAAAGAATGAAAGCACAGACGTTTGAGTTGAACCGTTGCTACAATGCAGACTGCATGAAAGCAATGGCTGCTTTCCCGGATGGTTACTTTGATCTCGCTGTGGTAGACCCGCCCTATTTCAGCGGACCTGAACGCCGCGGATTCTACGGCTCAAGGGTCAGCCGGATCGGAGTGCATCGGGATTACCCGGTTTCTCCCGTGTGGGAAGTGCCGGGAAAAGAGTATTTCGACGAACTGATGCGAGTGAGCCGACACTATATTATATGGGGCTGCAACTATTTCAGCTATGGCTTTGCTCCGGGGCGTATCGTATGGGATAAGTGCAACCAAGCAACAAGTTTTTCCGACTGCGAGATTGCGGCAACAGACCTACTCAAGACGGTCAGACTATTCCGCTATATGTGGAGCGGGATGATGCAGGGCAAGAGCATTTCCGAAGGGCATATCATGCAGGGAAACAAAAGCCTGAATGAAGTACGAATTCACCCAACGCAGAAGCCGATTGTTCTGTATGACTGGATTTTTCAGAATTTCGCAAAGCCTGGACAGAAAGTTCTTGATACTCACCTCGGAAGTGGCAGCAGCAGAATTGCCGCCTATGAAGCGGGTGTTGACTTTATCGGCTTTGAAATCGACCCGTTCTATTTCAAGACGCAGGAAGAACGCTTTGCGAATTACACGAACCAAACCAGTTTATTTCACATGAGGTAGAAAAATGCTTGAACTTGCAATCTGGCTATATCACATCGGCACCCCTGATCTGGCGGTGAGGATTGCGACAGATGTGGCGACGGCTCTTTTTCTTTTGTGGGGCATCCTGAACCACTACGCCAAAAAGGAAGCTGAGGAAGCATTTCTTGAGGTGTCCAAGGAGGCGCATTACTGGAAGATGGTGGCGAATCACAGACGGGATATGTTGGATAAGACCCGGGAGAATTTATACAAATGGCATGGATCAAGGAAATCGTGATGGCTGGGATTATTACGGTGATTGCCTGCGCCGGAATCTTTGAGCTGCTGGAACGCCGTAAGCGGGCAGCGTTCAAAGAGCAGATTCACGATCTGGCGCAGAAGTACATAGACAAGATGAAACAGGAAGAACACGTTAAAGAGTGAGCTTCCGGGCATGGGCAGACCTACCCGCCCACCATGCGGCTAGTCTATCTAGGGGGCGGCCGCCCGGCTACCGCAAGGCCGGGGCCCTACCTGCTGGGGGCAGAAAGAATACAGCGGGGCGGCCCGCATAGGTGGCGGCTACCTGTCCGATGCCGCCTTTTTATCTGGTACGGCCAGTGCAGGAGGGTGTGCATTCCCTTCCGCCCGGTGCTAACCCCGGGGCGTACCGCCAAAGACCGAACATCCACCCACCAAAGAAAGGACTACGATATGAACGACGAAAAGAAAATTGGCTTTTCCGTAGAACTGGAAAACAACCGTGTTGACCTGTGGGCAAATGGTGACGATGAAACGCTGGTGAACCTTGCCGTTGCAGCGACAGCGAACATTGTTGCTGCGGCTTGCGGCAATGACGTGAAGGAGGCCGAAAAGCTGCTGCAGGATGTGAAGATCGGGCTGGACGCAGCACTCGATCAGGCGTTGGAGCATCCTACCCAGGAAATCAACCCGGAAGACTTCAAGGCTATTGGTCCCGCTGATCTGCCTGCCAAACCTCTGGGCAAGGCTTGATTTCGGAGGAACACGGCATGGAAGGACAAGGCGTATATTCCCCGAAAGAACAGTACAAGCAGATGTTTATTGAGGCGGTCGGGAAGAGACTTGGTAGCATGGTGATGTGGCGAGTGCTTGACGAAATTGGCTTTTTCAACAGCCCGGCCAGCGCAAATCATCACCTGAACGTACCGGGCGGTCTGCTGATCCACTCCCTCAATGTGGCAAAGGCTGCAATGGAGCTGTGCGAGACAGAACGGTTCGCACAGTGCGATAAGAACGCTGTGCTGACTGCCGCCCTGCTGCACGATGTCTGCAAGGCTGGGAAGTACATTGCAAAGCCGGAGGGCGGGTATCGGTACAGAGACACCCGGATGCTGGGGCATGGTGAAGAATCCATCATCCTGATCCAGCACTGGATGTACCTCACGGAAAAAGAGACGCTGGCGATTCGCTGGCACATGGGTGCCTACACCGGGCAGCAGGACTGGGATACTCTGAGCAAAGTATATGACAGCTGCCCAGAGGCTCTGTGCGTTCACATGGCGGATATGATCGCCACGCACATTATGGAGGCAGAAAAGTGAGCTGGTATACCGCCTATCTTGAACTTCCGAGCGGTGAGCGAATAGAGCTACCAGCAACCATGCCGGACATTACAGAGGCAGACAGCCCTCTATGGGATGGAAAATTTGAACTGCCAGAAGCCGTAAAAGAAATGCTCAAGTGGGCAGATGAAGCGGCTAAAGAATGGGATAGTGATCTTTACTTCCTCGAAGGGTGGTTGAAACCTCGGCGGCGGATAAACTTCAACCCGCCGGAGCACTGGGAAACGGTGCAGGACAAACGCTGCAACACGTCCCCACTTGGACGGTGCAGTTACCTACATAAAGCAAGGAGGGTCAAGAGCTTGGCGAGGAGCGCACATATCAGAATTGCCCCGCACAGGGGCACAAAGAAGAATGACGTAGAACAGTGCAAACACACGTTTAAGATCACCGATGCACGATGCGCTCCGTGCGGCGGCTACAACGTGGAGTGCAAGCACTATGAGGGAAACGATGCTGCTGATACAAAGCATTGTCCCTGGTGAAACAATAGGCAGCCCTGCCCGCAAAAGCGGGGCTGCTTTTTATGTGGCGCGGGGTGCCTTTCTGGTACAGGGGCACTGTGAATGGGGCCGAACCCCATCTGCGCCTGCTTAACGCTTTCCATGAAAGCCGGGCACGGCCATGAAGTCAGCCGCCCGGCACGGCGGAGCGGTGCTGTACAGCAGCGTCCTCCTTTCCGTTCAAGCCCGATGCAAAACCGGGCTGCCGTTCTTGCCGAAGCCGCACCCGCATGGATATGACGGAAACGGGTGCGCCGCAGTGTGAGCGCAGAAACACCCTGTTCAACTTGCTCAGGCCAAAAGCAACAGGCCATTGCAGTGGCCGTCCCGCTCTGTACCTCTCTTACGGAGCGGGTCTGATATGCGAGCGCAGGGTGCCGCCTGTTTCCGATTCCCCATCATCAACAGGCGGGCCGGTTCGATGCCGGCCGTTCGCACAAGAAAAGAGGACAACTATGGAAATCAAATGCTTGACCCAGGACTTCCCGCAGGGAAAACGGGTATACGATGCGGACGGCGTAGCTCCTTCGCTGATGCACACCGCCAGCACCATGCGGTCGCAGGCCATTCTGGTTCGAGGGGGGGGGGACAGCGGCGTGAACGCTGAGAAAGACGTGTGCTGCATTGCATCCACCCAGACTAACGCCGAACGCCTGATGAATACAGCACCAACCCTGAGCCGTGACAAGGACAGAACCATTGTAGGCTACAACTCGTTCTGCCTTGCCGGGAACTTCGTTGATCGAAACACAAACCAAAATGGAAGTGGTGTCCGGGAAAATGCCTCGTTCACGCTGAACACGCAAGACCGTCATGCGGTGGCATACGATGCAAGAAACAACCGTCTGAATGGCACGGTGAGCGGAACGCTCCAAGCGAAAGAATCAGGGGGATGGAGTTTGAATTACATCAACCCAGTCATTCAGCCGGATGTGCTACGCCTGCCGGAATGGATCGTGCGCCGCCTGTTGCCGATGGAGTGTGGACGATTGCAGGGCTTTCCAGATGGATGGGGAGAAATTGCACCGCTGGCGAATGAAACGGAAATCCAGTTCTGGCGGGAAGTGTACCTGAGAAATTGCAAGATCAAAGGGCAGAAGCCCAAGAAGATCATTGCCCGGGCAGATGGAGCCAGAAGCGATGCCGCAGTGAAGAGATGGCACGACGAGCTGCACAGTCCGTCGGCGGAGTATTCCATGTGGGGCAACGGCATGGCCTTGCCGAATGCCCTGTTCTTTGTCCAAAATGCTTTCCGGGAATTGGGGAAGCCTGCGGCGGAGGTAAAGCTGGGCAGCCTGTTCGATGGAAGCGGGACCATGCCGCTGTGTGCTGTGATGTGCGGCGGGCGGGCTGTATGGGCAAGCGAAGTGGAGCCTTACCCTATTGCCGTTACCAAAACACACCTGCCGGAGATGCAACACCTTGGCAGTATAACGGACATCAAAGGAAGTCGAATCGAGCCGGTGGACATCATCACCTTCGGTTCTCCTTGCCAAGACCTGAGCATTGCAGGCAAGCGCAAAGGACTGGGCGGCGACCGAAGCTGCCTGTTCTATGAGGCAATCCGGGTCATCCGGGAAATGCTGTCTGCCACAGGCGGAAGGTATCCGCGCTTTGTCATTTGGGAAAATGTGCCGGGTGCGCTGTCGTCGCATGGCGGAAAGGATTTTGAAATTGTTCTCAACGAGCTTTTGCACCTCCGAGATTTTGCCGGAGGTGGAACAGATAAGCCTATTCGCCAGCATGGAAAATGGGCAAAGGCTGTGTCCTACGGAGCTGTTGCCTATCGAATTGTCAACGCTCAATATTGGGGAATCCCCCACCGTCGCCGAAGAATATATGCTGTCTGCGATACTCGTGGAGAATCCGCCACGATGGTCGCTTTTGAGCGTGACGGCACTGAATGGCATTTTAGACCGTGCATCCCGGAGGGGGGGGCAGACCGTTGCCTGCCTTGCTCCTGACTGCTATTCATGGCATGATCGCATGGTGGAAGCAGGAAAGCTCCGAGGGGGGCGGAACGAGCCTACACCCTGAAAATCCGGCAAGGCTGTGAGGGCGGCGGCAAAGGTCCGCTGGTGCAGACTGAACTTTCCGCAACGCTGGCGACACGCCAAGACCAAAGCTTGATCCAACGCGCTGCCGGGTTCGACCTCGGAAATTCTGGTGGAATCGGCTATTCAGAAGAATGCAGCCCGACACTGATGACCGGGGCGGGCGGAAACAAAACGGCTGTTGTACAGAATCAAAGACGGATGGAATCTCTGGTGCTAAACGACCAAGGCGGGAAAAACATGGATGTTTCTGTAAATGTAACAGGAACGCTCCGCGCACAAACACACGGGCACCCGCCTGTTGTGTTCCAAAAATCGGAGGATGAAGAACGTGAGACCTGATACTATGTCGAAGCTGGCTGTATCCGTTGCAATTTGCGCAGCGGCTGCCAGCAGCGTTGCCGTTGGGCTGGCGAACAGCCGGATCAACGACCTGGAAATCCAGCGGGATATTTATAAATCCCGTGCAGAGAACTGGGAAGGAACCGCCGAAGTTGTCGCACAGTATGCAGACGATCTGGCGGACGAACTGAAAATCAGGAATAGGCTGGATGAGGAGCTGCTTGTCGAGTATGCCGGTGTTTTCCAGTGTACTGCGTACTGCACCGAGAAACACCAGCATATCTGCGGCACGGGCACGGGGATCACCGCCAGCGGGCAGCCGATCCAAGCGGATGTCACCGTGGCGGCGGATCAGACACTTCTCCCCTATGGCACTGCGATCTATATCGAAGACGTTGGAATCCGCATTGTGCAGGACAAGGGCGCAGGGGTACAGGGCAACCATATCGACGTTGCCGTTTCCGGCAGCCATGAAGACGCTTTGAAATGGACAGGCTACGGCGAACACCGGGTCTGGATCATCAAGGAAACAGACTGAAAGGATGGAAAGCAACATGAAGGTAAGAAGAACCGAGAAAATCAAAGTCAACACGTTCCGGGTGGGTGATGTCATTCGCTTTAAGCTGTCCGATGGTGAAAAGGTAGAGATACTGGCTGTCAAGGAGGAAAAAGACGGTATGCTCTTCTGCTTTGCGGACTGCCTGGCAAAGGAATACAGCATGAACGCACAGAACACCAATGCGGGCGGCTGGGATGCCTCCGACTTGAGGAAGAAGCTGAACGGTGAAATCCTTGACCGCTTCCCCCAGAAAATCAGGAAGCTGTTGCTGCCTTTTGAAAACGGAGACCTGCTGCGCCTGCCGACGGAAAAGGAAATCTTCGGCTCAAACCCGTGTGGTGAAGATGAACCCGAAAGCGTGAGCCAATGGAAGCCGATGAAGCAGCGGAAGAATCGCATTGCTTCCCGGGGCTTGAACGGCGGATGGGAATGGTACTGGCTCCAGAATCGGGTGCCGAACTCGGCAGCCTATTTCGCCGGCGCGAACCACGGCGGGGATTGCACCTACACCGGCGCCTCGGTTGAGGCTGGTGTCCGCCCCGTCGCCAAGATCAAAAATCCCATATCCGCACCTGCCTGTCAGGTGCGGAACGATGAAGACGAGCAAGAAGGTTGAGGTAAAAAGCATGGATGGACTGGTTAAAACTCTCGGTACGGTTCTGCTTCTGCTGGCCGCTACGCTTTGGGCGGCGGTTTTGCTGCTGGTGCCTGCTGCGCTGGTGAAGTTCTGCTGGGGGTATCTGTTTGTATGAGGTACTGTGTCTTACTGAGAGCATCCGACAGACGCGGAACAAAAGAGTGCCTGCAGTATACGCTGGATGCTATCAATACAGAGGAAGCAGCTTGCGAGGCGAAGAAGCAAGCTGCAGAACACTATACAGAATTTGAACTGTTTGATGTTCAATCCATCGGAGAGGTGCGCACATGAAAATTGCAGCGATTGCCAAAGTAATCAAAGACCGTGGCTCATGCCGCCTGTATAGGGTACATGGATCGGACGATCTTGAAACGAAGTTCTACATCGGCACAAATTCTGAAATCTACTCGCTGGAAGGGTTTCCTAAGCCGTGGAGCGAAGCAGAGGTTATGACGATGCTCGGGATCGAGAAAAAGAAATGGGAAGATGTGATATACACCGCATACGACTGCAACACCATTACGGATGTCTGCGGTCTGAACCTCGAAGATGCTGTTCAGAATGAGGTTGAGTGCAAAACCAGCTATATCAACTTGAATATCGGCGGGGCACTTCTTATGGGGCTGACAGACCCGGACGAGAAGACCATAGATTTTATCGCTGCCAGCAAGCTGGTTCCCGTTATGGACGAGATCAAGAAAAGCGACTACACCAACTACTGCTTGCGCCGTGCGGCGAATGGCTCTCGGTACTATGTTATCCGGGACGGCATGATCGTGCGGGCAGCACTTCTGCCCGTCAATCTGTCCGGCAATTTGCTGGAAACGATGCAGAAGATGGTGAACATGGCTCGGGCAACGGCACAACTGTGCAAAACGGAGGACAAAGAGGCAGAATGATTTTAGCGAAAGAGGCAATCGAGAAAGCAGTCAACTGGTGGGCGGAAAGGTTACTCGAAAATCGACCGCACAGCAATGGAGACGACAGTTTCACTTCCGTTACTGCGTGTCTCCTTGCTGACATGGGGCGACAGAACATAACATCGGATCAAGCGGATACGTTCAAAAAAACCTTGGCAAAACGCATGGCGGAATACGCAGAAAGTGGGAGGTTTAGCCACTTCTCCATTATGAGCGATTACGGTCCGTGCGGGATGCTGGCCGATGCTGCCAATGAAGCGGGCATCAGTGCCGCAAACTTCCCGTTTAAGACAACGATGTTTCTTACGGAAAAAGACGGCATTATTGTGCGCAATGGATATGGCGCACCGGCCGTCAAGCTATGGGGGTAACGACATGGGCGAGAAAAAGAACGCGCCGGCAGAGATCGAGAAAGTCACCATAACCATGAGCCGCCCGGTGGCCGAGGCAGTAGCAAAAGCCTGCGAGATGTACCTTCGTCTGCACATGGGTCAGTTTGAAGACCTGACAGACGAACTCTGCATGGCAAAGTTCTACGCTGCTCTGGAAAACGATTCGTTTACCAGCAAAGAAGAGCACGATGAAATTTTCCATATCTCGATCGACCGACGGAACATCATGCAGGAAGAAGTGGACAAGCTGTACAAAAGATATGTTCTTTCCGCCCCGCTTGATTACTGCATGAGAATCCCGTACCGGGCAGAGCAGGTCTGGCTTGCAATCCGTCACGCTCTGGCATGGCACGATAACCCGAAGGGCGACTACACGGTTCAGTATGACAAGCCGCTCAACCGTTCGGATCAGCCGCAGCCGATGGTGCAGTTGTACGAGGCACCCACAGAGGGAAAGTCTGTCTGTGATGGCAAGTGTGCAGTGTGTGGGAGGTACTGAAATGAGTACGGCGTTATTCAATCTGGACAGTGACGGAACACTGGAAATCCTCATATCCAGAGCAAACATCAAGAAGATAACACGGGTGATGATCGCAGAGCCGGGTAGGAAAACAGCAAAAAACTTCCTTCTCGATACACAGCCGCTGGAATCGGAATGGGAATTGAATCCAGGCCGGTGCACCTGTGAGCATTTCCGTTGCAAGAAATGCCATTTCATCAACTGTGTGGCAGTTAAATACTGCGGTGAGTGCGGAGCAAAGATGAAAAATGCAGGCGTAAAGCCGGAAGATTTGCCGTTACCGCTGCCTGAGAAAAAGCACGGTAAAATGGAGATTAGCGATGAGGCTGCCCGTGCGACATTCGACAGATTTGAGGTGCCGCTATGAGTGAGATAGAATTTGAAAAGACCTGCTGCACCTGCCGATGGCACGAAAGCTATACCTGGGTCTGCTTCAATGGTCTGTCGCTGAACTGCACCGATGTCACCGACGTTGAGGACAGCTGCGAACACTGGGAAAAGCGGACGGACGACAACGGCATTGAAGACTACGAGGTAAACTGAAATGACAACCAAGAGAATGAAAAAGCTCCTGATGGGCATGGGGCTGTCCCGGAACCAGGCAACCCGGATGATTCAGGAGCAGCGCACCGAAGGATCGAAGGACGTGAGCAACGCTCTTTACTTCCACGTCTTCCAAAAGAACTTCTATCCGATCGTGTCCAACTGCGGCGGCGAGGTGCTGCCCTATCTCAACAGCTTCGTTTTGAAGTGACTACAGGTTGAAGTCGTTTCCAGAGAACAAGCAAGCCCGTCGTAAAATTGCCGCCCTGACGAGGCGGCAAGGGGCTTGTATACCGAGGATAAACTAAGAGACACGGGAGCAGCGGCTTGCTTAAAGTTTGCTTAGAGCTTGATTAGAAGCAGCCGTTCCCGTGACGGGGGTACAGGGGGAACCCCCTGTATTGTCTCCCCGCGGCAGAAGGGCGTAACGGACAGCAGGGCTTCCCGGAGCGGGGGCGGGGGCAAGCATAAAAGTACACGGGCGGCGGGCGGTTTGGCCTTTATTCAGCAAATTGGACGTTTACGGGAAGGAGGACGTAGTGGGTATGGGCGGCGGCTTTTATGTCAGAGAACAGAAATACATCTGCGGCAAAAATTATGCCACTGCGCCCACCATGCAGGCGGAGTTTTTCGAGGTTTCCGAGAAAGAGCATAAGGCCAGCACCCGGCGGAAGAAAGAACTCGCCACCAGTCTGGCGAAGGAAGCCTACAACCTCCGCAAATCTGGCCGCTACCTGGTTCTGCTGGTAAATACGAACTTCCGGCCCGGTGATTTCTCGGTTACATACACCTACGACGACGATCATCACCCTGCCACAAATGACCTTGCCCGGGCTGACCGGGATTTCTCCAATGCAATCAAGAAGCTGTACCGCCTTTGCGATAAGCAGGGCATCCAGCGTCCAAAGTGGGTCGTGGTGACGGAGTATTGCACTGTGGACCCTGTAACAGGTGAAGTTTTGGGGCGGCACCATCACCATGTCATTATGACGCACCCGGCGGGGCTGACCCGGGAAATGGTAGAACAGGCGTGGAATGGCCGGGGAATGGCCCGGTGTGAGCCGCTGCACTTCGACCACAACAGCGTGGAGAGCCTTGCCCGGTATATCGTGAAGAACCGCCGCTGCAAACGGCACTGGCGGCAGAGCCACGGCCTGCAGCCGCCAAAAATGCCCAGACCGAACGACAACAAAATGAGCCGCTCAAAACTGAAAGACGTGTGCGAAAACTGTCTGGAAGACCGGGCGTACTGGGAGCGGATGTATCCGGGGTATACCCTGCATCGGTGCGAAGTCACCATCACGGGCAATTCAACCCGTCACCTGATCGTGAGCCTGTACCGCAAAGAGCCGCCGAAGAACAAGAACAGGAGGAACCAGCCGTGAGTACAAGACTGGAACTGGAAGACCTGCCGCCTCGATACCGTGCCCAAGCGGAGAAGCAAATAGCCGACCGCAGCGCAAGAAAAGCCCCGGCGGGGGCAGTATCGCTGGAAGTTGCCGCCAAGACTGCCGGGGAGATCGGGAAGGTCTTCGAGAGCAAGGGCGAGTATGATTTTTACATTGGCACAGTGCTGCCGGGCATCCAGTCCGGCAGAATCATCAAGGCAACGCCGCACGTTGCCTTTCCTTTGCTGCCCGCAAAGGATTTCTGCGCTGTTCATCTCCCGGCGGCAAGGTATACGGCGGATTATGTGCTGGAATATGCCGACGGAACGGTGGAAGTGGTGGAAATTAAGTCAAAATTCACCCGGCGGGCGCAGAGGGACTACATCTACCGCCGCAGGCTGTTTGTTGACCTGATTGCAGAGCCGCGGGGCTATGTGTTCCGGGAAATCATCACCCCGGACACAAAATCCGAGATCAAAGAGTGGAAACGTCTGGCTGAACAGGCGGGAAAGGAATCATCATGGGCAAAAGCAGAGCAAGAGTGCCGTCGTACTACCGGCAGAGCATCCAGAATGCTGTAAATCGGCAGATCAACCTTGGCCGCACCAAAATGGCGGCATCACTGAACCGGGAGGCTATCGGACAGGTCGTGTCATACTGCTTTGTGGCAGCGGCACACGACATTCTGGATTTTGATGCGGGAAAGGCGGCTGTGCTGACCGTCAAGATGAACAATGCGGCGGAACGGTACACGCTGGATCGGGACAAACGAGGGGCGCGGAAAGCCCGCATTGCGTTGGAAGATCGCACCACGCCGCTGATGGTTGAGCGGTTCTTACTCCCGGCGGGCAAGCTGGGCAAGACGGCCAATGAGCGGGAAATCCTTGCCGAACGCCGGGATGCTGCCGACATGGTGGCCCGGTATTGCGTGGAAGCCCTGCACGACATGAGCTATACCGTGGAGCAGATTGCCGCTGTCATGCAGGAGACCTGCTCAAACTTCGAGCAGTTCCTTGGGTGGTCCGAAGATGGCGAGATGGTGGCTTACGAGAAGCTGCGCCGTGTGGTGGAGGACATCTACGGCGTGGGGGCTATGGTTGAGCGGGTGAACGGGCAAGGCCCCATCTTCGGCAGCGAGTTTTAATTTTTCGGGAGGCAGAGCATGAAGACACACGAGGCGGAAGCAATTTTGAAATACTGCGCAGATATTCCCCGCCGGCTTACGATCATCCGCCGCCAGTGTGCCACTCTGGACGACGAAGTAGACACGCTGAAAGGCATCAACATGGACGGTATGCCCGGCGGCGGGCTGCCCGGTGACAGCACCGCGGCAATGGCCTGCAAAATGGATGAACTGGGCATCGGTGACAGGTTGAGAAGTCTGGAACGTCAGCAAGCCCTTTTGAAGTCCGATGAAGCTCTGATCCGAGGACAAATTGACCGACTGGACAGTGTCCACAATCTGATCCTGACAGAATACTACATCGGCCACAAAAAATGGGCAGAAGTGCAGGTCGATGCAGGGTACAGCATCCAGCATTTGAAACGGCTTCGGAACGTCGCTTTGCTGGCCTTTGGCCGGGGCATGGAGCGGCTGCCCGAGTGCCCTGCCTTATTATCACGCGCGTATAACGTGCGCGAGACCCTGCCCCGGGCTGACGCATGGGTTGAAGGTGATATTCTCTTATAGGGAAGATCGACCGTCAGAGCCTCACGCAAACGAGCTTCCGCAAATTGTGTCCACCCGGCGCAGAAAAACAAACACGACTACCCGGAAATGTGGAAAAGTTGGCAAGAAATACCCGGCGGGCTGTGCGGCCTGCCGGGTTTTGTGAAATCTGAAATTTTGGAGGGCAAATTTATGTGCAAATGGTGTGACAATCCGAGGTGTACGATCACAAAAAAGCAGGTTCTCGAACGTGGGCCGATTCTGCAAAGCATCGCAGAGAGCATGATGCGCCCGGCTGACGAGGAACACCCTGCGACGTACAGCTTCAAGGGGGTGCCGTGCTTTAACAGCGTAAGCGCACTTATCCCGGATGAAGACGATGAAAACCCTCATGCTTATTTGCAGTTCGTGTTTGACGAGGACGAGGGAACGCCGGATGGGTGGGAATGCACAGAGGTTGCATACCCGCTGACCTGGAAGACCGAGAAGGAAATGCAGAAAATAATCTTGGGAGAACAAGCATAAAATTGAGAAAGCCCGTCAGGTCATGGACCCGGCGGGCTTTTCGTTACTCTGTGGGGACAGCAAAGGTTATGTCAACCATTTGCGTGGATGGGGTTTCGGTGATGGTGAAGGTGCGGACACCGTGTTCGCTTTCGCTGCTGGACACGGTGACTTCATCGGGAGAAAGCCCGTGCATCATGCAATATTTTAGCTTCACGGCAGCTTCCGCTTGCTGTACGTTCTGATCCAGCTGGAATTGCTCCGCGGCAGGGGTGCAGCTTTTTACAAAGTCGTGCTTCAGTTGGTCAATAACCGATTGAGATTCCGGAAGAATGTGGCTCATTGCTTGTCCTCCTTTTCGTTGGGTGCGTTGCGCTTGAGGATGATCTGCGGAGCATCGGGGGCGGCTCCCTGCTCTTTGGCGTACCGGGCGATTTCATCCGGCAGCCCGACGGGGAAACCGTTTTCGTCAAGTGGTCCATCGTACCCGGTGAAGTCCACGATATGCACGGCGGGCGGCTCGGGGATCGTTTTGTAGTATCTGCCGTCCTCGTAGTTCTGATCCGTGACCCGGTTCCAATAGCCAATGTCGCCGTGCTGCTCCTGGGCGGCAACCATAGCGTCATAGGCTTGTTCCTCGGTCAATCCGTCGAACAGGAGCCGGGAACCATCGGCAAAGGCGGCAACCAGCCGCCAAGGGGCGAAGAACTCTGCGTCATTCACAGAAATACCTCCATTTCGGTAGTTAAGCCCTCAAATTGTAGGTTTTGTATCAAAAAGGCGGGTTAAATATGCGGAAATGGCATCCTTATCCGCCAATGTGCATTTTTTGCACATTCTTGTCGGTTTTTGTTACTGGATTTCGTTACAACCATGATAGGACAAAACGCAAAGAAAAGCAATAAAACGCAAGAAAGATTTCGTGTGGAATCCAACAAAATCCCCGGCGGGTGGCCGGGGCGCAGAAATCAGGCAAAGCGGATGGTGTTTCGTGCCATGCGGCCGCGCAGGGCGGAGATCGTCAGACTGCCGCAGGCGTTATCCCATCCACCCCCGGCGGCGGGAATGTAGGGATACAGGGCGCGCGGGTCGTTGGAATCCGGGTCAACGAGATGGTGGACGCGCCCGGTTTCATCGTCCGTGTAAACGTCCCATCCTGCAATGCTGTGGCGGGTATAGGTTTTCATACTCGAATCCTTCCTTTCGTGTTTCGTGCTGGGCGGCGGCTCAGGCTTCGGTGAAGTGGGAGACGGTGCGGCGGGACAGCGCAAAGGCGATGGCGGGCACATCGTCGTCCGTTTCGCTGCGGGCTTTGATGGCCTCGGCGATGCGGGCCAGATCGTCCGTGGTAATTCCGCCCGGATTGCGGCTGCTCTCGGCTGCATCGTTCAAGATGCGGTCGTATTCTTCACAATCGCACCGGGTGCAGTAGTTATTGGCAATGCAGGCGTAACGTGCGCCCTCAGCGTCCAGAATGCGGGTCTCTTTCAGTTTCATTTCGTGACAGCTCCTTTTCATGTTTCGTGAGGTTGGATTTCGTGATACTCCCGGCGGGCTGCCGGGAAGATGGGGCGGGGCTGCTTTGAGCGGTGCTTGCCCTGCCAGAGTATCCGATTTCGTGTTATGCGTTCAGCTGTAAAAACGTGGATTTCGTGGGGATCAGGTGCCGGGTGAGGGTGTCGGTGTAGCTTTCCTCGCCCTCGAAACTGTCCACCACCTTCCGATCAGCGGCGGGCATATCGTGATAGCTCTTTTTGCCGTAGGTGGGCGGCAGCCAGCCCTTTTTCTGCCCGGCGTACAGGTTGAAGGATTTCAGCACGTCGGTGTTGGTAAACTCAATGTGTGCCGTGCCCTTCTTGTAAAACGTGACCTTGAAATAGTGAAGCTGGATGTTGCGGGTCTGGCCGCTTTCCTCGGCAGCTTTCAGGGCGGCGCGGAGTTCGTCGCCGTTGTAGGGCTTGCCGTTGGTGTCCAAGAAGTGAAGCACCCGCTCGATCTGCGCCAGCTTGCTTTCGACGCTCCACCGGGGGCAGAATCGGCCATTGTAGGTATCAAAGGCGTTGCAGAAGAAAATGACCTTGCTGCCGATTTTGTACGCTTCGTTGGTACTCCATCCGTTGTAGTAGTGCAGGTTCTTGGAGTATTCGGGGTTCCAATGCAGGTGCGTCCAGTCGTCAAACAGCTTTATAATTTCGTTGTCGATGCTGGAAAGCAGGTTTCGTGAAATTTCTTCCCGCACGGTCAGGATGTTGTAGGAACTGAAATCGTAGTTTTTAAGCTCGTCGATCCGCTTTAGATAGTCCTGCTGCATTTCGTAGGTCATGGCGTCAAACAGCTGCGGCAGGGTGAAAAGCTGTTTCCAGTACATCCCGCGCAGGTCTTTCACGGCTTCGTTGTACGATTTCGTGAAAGCAAGCACCGGGTCGTGATTCGTGCCGCCGGCAGAGGAAAACAGGGATTTGATCCCGTTGTACTCCTGGAAGATGCGGCGCAGTCCTTCCGCCGCGGCGTTGTACCGCTCAATGGCTGCCGTGATGGGGTCCGACGATACCAGCGCGGCAAGCTCGGGGTTTTCTTTCAAGGTGTCTTCCGCTTCGTGTTGAAGATCAAGGCGGATGCGGCTTACTGGCTCCCGTTCGGGGATGTCCACCGACACAAGCGCAACCTCGACCCGGGCAGCCCGGCGGGCGTTTTTGAAAGCGTCCGGGATGTACTCCACTTGAGCGTTCAGCCGTTCAAGCTCTGCGGCCAGGGCTTTCCGCTCGTTCGTGTAGGGGTTGCGGATCGTTTCGGCGTTGAGCAGACAGCGGATTTTGCCGCCGTCCTTCATCACGTCCAGAGCCTTGAGAAGATGGGCGGCCCCGGCGGAAAAAGGCGGGTTCATCACGATTGCGGCATATTTCGTGGTGGGGCGGAAGGTCAGGAAGTTGTCATGCACCACCCGGAAACCGTCCTTTTTGAGCTTGGCGCGGAAGTCGCTGGAAAGCTCGATGCAGTCAAGCTCGAAGTTCTTTGCCCGTTCCGTGCTGCTGCGATCCAGTTCCCCGGTCTTGCCGTCGTGGTAGATGTTGGCGGCGGAGTGGACAGCCCGGGCAAGTGCCCCATCCCCGGCGGAAGGTTCCAGGATGGGCACGGGCAGGGTGTTGTATTTCCCTTCCCGCAGGGAGTGGATCATCTTCCATGCCAGGTTGTCCGGCGTGGGGTAGAAGTCCAGAGCGTCGTTTGGCGTTGTCATGGTGGTAAACCTCTTTTCGTGTTTCGTGATAGCCCCGGCGGGGCGATGGGGCGGGGTCGCTTTGCGGTGCGGCCCTACTGAGGTGTCCGGCGGGGGTTCAAGCGGTGTACAGGTAGCCGCGGCGGGCGCAGATGATGGTGAGGCGGGCAGCGTCAATCTGTGGTTGGAGTTCCGCGGCCTTGCAGGGGCTGAGCCGAATTTCGGTGCGCAGGGTCTGGATTTTCCACACGGCGGGAAGCTCCACGTTGATCTGCTCGAAGATGTTGTTAAACTTTTTCATGGTTTGTTCTCCTTTTCGTTCAGGCCACGGCATCCGCGGCGATGTAGTTGTATGGAATCTCGTCGGCAACTCCGGCGGCGGTGTCCCGGTCGGCGTGGCCGATGGGCACCAACTCGCCGGTCTGACGGTCGGCATGGTAAAACGTGACCTGCCAGCCGCCCGGGGCGCGGGTGCTGGGGGCTACGATGATCTGCCGCCCTGGGGCGATGTACCGGGTGACGGTGTACCGCTTGACCTGTTCGCAGATGGCGGCGATCCGGGCGGCTTGCGTGGTGGCAAACTCGCAGGTGTCGCAGATGTCCAGGTCTAACAGTTCGTCCGGGTCGCCGGTGACGATGGGCAGCGGGTCGAGCTTGATTTTGTGCATGGCGTTCATCTCCTTTTCGTGGTATGCCCCCGGCGGGGGGCCGGCGGGAAGTGGGGCGGGGTTGCTTTTATCGGTGCAGCCCTGCCAAAGTATCCGGGGCGGTTTCGTGTCATGCCAGCAGACCGGCGGCAAGGCTTGCAAAATCAAGCTGCTGCACATCGGCGGCGGGGGCGTTCTCAGCATCCGCAACGTCTTTTCGTGCCTTGCGCCATGCGCTGAGGGCTTCGGCCTGCGCCTTGCGGTTCGTTTCGGGCACGGCCAGGAAAGCGGCCTTTGCCTTGCGTTCCGTCTGCTTGAGGGCAGCGGCGTTGCTCTTGGGTTTCGTGGTGGTGCGCTTGGCGGGCTTCTTGGGCAGCGGATCGACGTGGACCAGTTCCGGCAGTTCGTGGCGTTCTTCAATGACGACGGGCGCAGGAGCCGGGGCGGGTGCGGGCTGTTCCGGGGCGTTCAGCTTGTCCAGTGCCAGCACAAAGGCGGCAGCTTCCCGGTCACTGCTGATAAAGTCATCCATCTTCTGGATCATCCGATCAACTAGGGAATGGAAAACGGGGTCGTTCTGGCTCTTGTCGTCGAAGACCTTTGCGGCGTTCCGTTCTGCCTTTTCGTCGTCGGGGCCGTCGCTGTTGTAAAGGCGGCTGTACTCTGCCGTGTAGAGGGTATAGAGCTTGTCAAGGTCGATCTTTGCGGCCTTGCGCTCTGCGGCCAGCTTCTTGTTATAGGCCATGATCTCAGCGGTGGACTTAAAACGGGCTTCCGGGGTGGGCTTGCTGTCCTCAACCTGCAGGCAGCTGAACAGGTAGGATTTCGTGGGGTAGTAATGCGGGGCGGGGGCTGCTTCCTTGCCCTCGGCTTCGGCGGCTTCCCGCTGTTCCTTGCTGGGCTTCGTGGTGTACTTCCACAGATAGCAGTTGATGAGGGATTTTTCCCCGGTGCGGATACGCTTCTTTAGGCTGTTCCACTTGGCAATCGTGTGCAGCTGCTGGGCGGCAAGGATGATTTCAACATCCGCGACGCTGGCGGGCTTCTCGTTGCCGTCGTCGTCGGTGGTGGTGGCCTTGGCAGCGATGGCGGCGATCTGTTCCGGGGTGTGGTGCGCCGTTGCAATGGCGTGTAGGGTGGCGGGGTCGAGCTTCGCGGCTTCGTTCAAAATGATCTGTTCGTTCGTCATGGTACTTGCTCCTTTTCGTGTTGTGGTTGGTGTTCGGGATGATCTCCCGGCGGCTGCCGGGGTAGTGGGGCGGGGTCGCTTTACGGTGCGGCCCTGCTAAGGTGTCCGGCGGGGGTCAATCGTCGATGGAGCAGCAGCTCCAAAAGACATCTTCCACGGTGTCGTCGCTGAAATCGTCCGGGGTTCCGCTGGCATTCACAACCAGCTGGACCCGGTCGAAGATGCGCAGATCGGTTTCGGCATCCACCAGAAAAAACCAGTCGTCGCCGTCCTTCAGGTCGCTGCACCAAACTTGCACCCGGTCGCCGTAGGCGTACAGCCCGCGCACCTCAGCCGGGGCGATGTACCGCCCCAGAGGGCCGACGGTGTAGGGGCAGGCGGCTGCAGCGGTGGGGGCCAGCAGCCCGGCGGCAAGTGCCAGAGCAGCGGCGGCGGTTGCGATCTTCTTTGAAATTCTCATGGTTCAAATCTCCTTTTGCTTTTCAGGTTTGCCCCGGCGGGCTGCCGGGGTAGTGGGGCGGGGCCGCTTTGAGCGGTGCGGCCCCGCTGGGGTATCCGCTTGACTATCACCCCCGATCTGTGGTAAACTGGCTTACAAGATGGACGTTCGGAAATTCATCTTGCAAGCCTGTCACCTGCTCAGTGGGTGGCGGGCTTTCTTTTTGCCCACTGTTCGAGCAGTTCCGTCCAAATCCGCCGCTTGACGGATTCGGGGAGCTTGAAAAAATTTGCGCTCATGTGTCGGTTCTCCTTTCGGCTTACTCGCAACCGCTCCGGCTTGTTGTCCGGCTCGCTTGCTGTGGCCTTAGTCTAACCGTCGACGGTTACGAAGTCAAGCCCTTTTCGGTCGATTTGTAGAAACTCACAAAAACCGTAGACGGTTCAGCCGAGCGCATTGTGCAAGATGACCGTAGACGGTTTTCGCCTTATAATATATAATAAAATAAACAAGAGAGGTGATAAAATGGCTGTTTCAGAAGCACACAAAAAGGCAAGCTATAAATATAACGCAAACCGGGACAGTATCACGATTCGCCCGGAACGGAGCAAAGGCGCAGCAATCCGCGCCGCAGCTGTTGCCAGCGGAAAAAGTTTGCAAAATTATATACTTGATGCCCTCAATGCCAGAATGGAGCAGGAAGGGCAGCCGCTGGAAATTGAGCAGACCCCGGCGGAATCCGGGGAAGAAGGGGACTATAGGGGGTTACTGGGGAGAGCTAGAACCTACTAGGTTAAAGCCCTACACCTGCTTCTCACTCCCGTTAGGTGGAGAGTAGAAACCCTCCGGCAAACGGCAAAATTGACCCGGCGGAACGGTGCCAGCGGGACCCGTGCCGGGTGCCCCGTGCGGGTGGATCAGGTGCAGCCGGAACCAGTGCCCGACGGCCCCGGCCCCGATCAGCACCGGGAAGGACCCGCCCCCGCCTCGATCAGCAGCAGAAACGAAAAAGCCAGAGTGAACGGCCTACGCCGCCCGCCCTGGCTTTTCTTCTGCCCACGGCCCGCCCCGATCAGCACCGCCGCCCCGATCAGCACCGGGAAGGACCGCGCCGCCCACGGTGACGACCTGCCCGATCTGCCCGGCCTGGGCGGTGTCGGCCTGCCCGATGAGCAGCGGACCGCCCGCCCGATCACCTGCCCGGGCTGCTCCTTCCAGCCGGACACCGCCGCCCTGATGACCCCGCCGCCCTGCTGCCCGCACCCCTGCCAGACCTACCGACAACGCCAGCCGCAAGCCCGCCAGCACCCCGCCGCCAGCCCAACGCCAGAGGGGTCAGATTCTCCACCTAACGGGATAGAGCTTTAGGCTTAGGGCTAAGACCTAGAGAGATAGAACTCGCCTTATCTATCCCCCCTGCCCCCTTCCTTCTCCGGCCTGGTCTCGGCCCTCTCCGGCACCGCGGCCGCCCCGATGAGCAAGGTACTGCCCCCCCCGGGGGCGGGGCGAATGCGGGTTCCGAAGCCCCAAAAGTTTTCTAGGTGTCAATTTTTTTGAAGGGCTTCCCCCCTCCGGCCCGAAAAATAAGGGTGGGGGTCAAAAATCACAAAAAAGCCTGATGAACACAGGCGATTATGTGCATTGACGGCACATGGATACTATGCCATAATAAAAATAACGCAAAATTGAAAGGAGCGTTTATAAATGATGTTCAAAATACCCCGGGGGGGGGGTAAGAGATTCGTAGCTCTTGCCACCACAGTTGCTTGTTGTGTCTTTATGGTGGGCTGCGGGTTGAAAAATCCAGCAAAGGCACCATTCAGCAGCACGGATTGTAAAAAGCTGTCTTTGGAAGATGCCATCTCTGAATTGCAGACTGCTGGCTTTACTGAAATAACAACGGAAGAAGTTGAAACGGTCTCGTTGTCTAAAAATGACAAGGTGGAAAGCATTACCATTGACGGCGAGGATAATTATAAAAAGGATCAGGCGTGGGAGAGCAATGTTCCAGTTGAAATCACTTCGTACAAGCTAAAGCAGTTCCCCGTGGAAATGAATGTGGAGACAAAAGGAGAAAGTGATGCCCCTATATTTGTTGTTCATACCAATTTGCCGGAGGGTGCGACACTGCGATTTAGCTTAGTAGGAAATGACTTTGAAAAAAGAGAAACGGTTAAAGTGCAAAATGGAACAGCAGAAAGTAATGACGCATTTCATGGAAGCAGGCCATTGCAGGGAGAATACGTTTTCACCGTCACAATGGACATGAAAGACCAGCTTTGGAACGGCGTATCTAACGAAGTTGGAATTGAGGGTGAATGCCTTACAGGAGAACTGGTCAGAAAAAAAGACGATTCAAATGCGCAGTATGTTTATCTGGAATATCCATACACAGCCGTAAGTGAAGAAAACGAATCTTCCCATCAAATTTCAGAGAATGAGATGACCGCATTGCTTGAAAATGCTTTAGAGCGTGGTTTTGGCTCTGACTATCAACTGGAAAAGGACGATTCGGGGTATACAATCTATATCTGGTCGGATGGCAATGCAATGTGCGCTACGCTGGCGAAGTCGGGAAATGCGGCACAGAAAAACGCGTGGAAGAATATTGTATCGACAACAGTTGAAGCGTCCAAGACCATACAGGATAAATTAGTAGAAAACGGGTATGGCGACTATGTATCGGTAATAAACATCCTGAACGATGTGGATCACGACTATGTTTTGTGTACAGCGGCGATGGGTGCGCTGCTGTATGACTGTACAGAATGATGTTTCGATTTTGTTGAGATTAACAGAATCGCCTTAAAAACCATCTTGCCGCTCTTGGCATCGGTATCCATACGTTTACTGTTTCCACTTCTTTGCCATTGCAGTGCTGGTGATCCTGTACGTTTTGCAGATGGGGCATGGAACGCCCGGAGCAGAAGGACAGCTTGTTGAAGTGGTGGCAAGTAGTGCCTGTTCATAAAATGTTTACAAATATCCCCCTAAAAACCGCCCTTTGTGGAAAAAGATGAGACACTATGAGACGTTTTTAGTGGTATAATTGGTACAGTGGATTTATGGAAGAAGCCCCACGGTGGAAGCACCGAGGGGCTTTTCTCATATCCGGGTGTGCCGCAGGACCGGCGGCACCACATAGATGCTCTGTCAGACTTTTTGTCTGGCAGGGCATTTTTTATTGCTCGAAAACGGAGGGGTCATAAATGGCAAGGCGAAGCGATGAGCGAGAAGCCGCCCGCGCTGAGTACATGGCCCGGAAGAAAAAGGGCGGCGAAGTCAATCTCCGGCAGCTGGCGGATGATCTGCACCTCAAGTACGATACTGTCCGGCGGTGGAAGTCGAAAGACGGGTGGGATACTCCCACCGGCAGGAAGCCCGGCGGACAGCCGGGAAACCAGAACGCCGCGGGCAACTCCGGCGGCGGGGCACCGGCGGGCAACCTGAACGCCGAGAAGGACGGTGCCTATTCCCGAATCTTCTTTGATAAGCTCACCCCGGCGGAACAGGGAGCCTTTGACGATGCACCCCGGAACGGCGTGGAAGCCCTGCAGCATGAGATGGGTCTTCTCAAACTGCGGGAGTTGAAGATTCTGGAAAAGATCAAAGAGTACGAGGACATGGACCCGGACACGCTGATAACATCCAGCGTACTGGATATGCGTGTTCCGGGCAAGACCGGGAAGGGTGGCAAGAAGGAAGACGGCAATGTGCAGACCATGGGAATGTACAGCCGTGATACTCCCTTTGCCCGCATTCTGAAATTGCAGGATGCCTTGTACAAGACCCAGGGGCGCATTGCTGCTGTTGCCGGTGCGCTACGGGCAGCGGAGGAATCCGACCGCCGCATGGAACTGGAAAAGCAACGGTTGGAACTGCTGCGGATCAGAGCAACGGGCGAAGTGCCGGAGGACGGTGACAAAGATGGCCTTGTTCACGACTAAGGGAATCGCGGATTGCCTGAACCTGACAGAACGCCGGGTGAGGGAACTGCGGGATGAAGGCGTGCTGACCGAGGAACGCCCGGGCATTTTCAACCTGAAAACAGTGGTGCGGCAGTACGTCGCCTACAAGACCGGCGGCACCAAGGACGACCAATCCCGGTTGGCCGCTGCCCGGGCGGACCGGGAGGAAACCCGGGGCAAGATCGAGAAGATGAAGATGGAGGAAGCCAAGGGAAACCTCCACCGCACGGAGGACATCGAGAACGGCTTGAAGACCGCCTTTGCAAATTTCAAGGACAGGCTGGAAGCCATCCCGACCAAGTATGCGGACACCATGGCCCAGCTGACCGACCCGGCGGATGCAAGCGACATCCTACGCAAGGCCATCCAAGAGGCACTGGTGGAACTGTCTGATCCCGATATTGCCCTGCAAGCACCCGAGGGGGAGGCTGCCGAAGATGAGCAGGAAGAATAAATGCCGGGGCTGTGTATGGGGCACCCGGCTGAACGAGATCACGGCGTTCTGCCCGTTCCGGCAGTGCGTCAAAAAGGGAGGCAGCGGCAATGGCGATGATCCACATGGAACCGCAGACGCTGCAGCTGTTCGAGCGGGTCCTGGGAACGCTGAAACCGCCCCCGAACCTGACACTGAGCCAGTGGGCGGATAAATACCGCCGCCTGTCCGCCGAAGCGTCTTCGGCAAAAGGCCAGTGGAACACCGACAACGCCCCCTTTCAGAGGGAAATCATGGACGCAATCGGCGATGTCCATATCCGCAAGGTGGTGGCGATGATGTGCGCCCAGGCCGGGAAAACGGAGGGGCTGATCCTCAACACCGTCGGCTTCTACATGAGTTACTACCCGGCTCCCATTATGATCGTGCAGCCAACCGTGAACCTGGGCGAGAGCTTTTCAAAAGACCGTCTGGCAACCATGATCCGGGATACGCCGATTCTCCGGGGGCTGGTGGACAACAAAAGCCGCTACTCCGGCAACACTATCACCAAGAAAAATTTCCCCGGCGGACAGCTGACGATCATCGGCGCAAACTCGCCGACCGATCTCCGTGGCCGCCCCATCAAGGTGCTGCTGGCGGACGAGGTAGATGCCTACAAAGCCAGTGCTGGCAAAGAGGGCGACCCGATCATGCTGGCCGAGGAACGCCAGACCACCTACTGGGATCACAAAACGGTGCTGGTTTCCACCCCGACCACCAAAGCCAGCAGCCGTATCCTGGACGAGTTCAACGCTTCCACACAAGAGGAATGGAACATCCCTTGCCCAAACTGCGGCAAGTACCAGCCTTTTGTGTGGGATGGGATGGTGTTCGACAAGGAGAAGTGGCCGGAGGGCGGCGTACAATACCGCTGCGCTGAATGTGGGTGCCTGGATAATGAGTTCAGGTGGAAGAAAAACAGCATCCACGGCAAGTGGGTGGCGGCACACCCTGAACGGAAAGTCCGGGGCTTCCACATGAACAAAATGGGGTCAACGCTCTGCGGCTGGAATGAGATCGTCGAGAAATTCATTGCGGCCGATCTGGACGCTTCCCGGGGCGACTACGAGAAGATGCAGGTCTTCGTGAACACGAACCTGGGCTTGCCGTGGGAGGAACCGGGCGAAACGGTAGAAACCACCGCCCTGATCGACCGCCGCGAGTTCTACGAGGCCGAGGTGCCCGACGGCGTTCTCTACCTGACCTGCGGCATTGACACCCAAGATAACCGTTTCGAGGCGGAAGTTGTGGGCTGGGGCGTCGGCAAGGAAAGCTGGGGCATTCGTTACCAGCGCATTTACGGCGACCTGAAACGGGGCCAGGTATGGGCTGACCTTGACGCTTTTCTTTCCACCACATGGAAGAAGCGGGATGGCACAGAGCTTTCCATCCGTGCGGCCTGCATGGACAGCGGCGGACATTTCCCGGATCAGGTCATTCGATTCTGCAAAGAGCGGGAAGACCGCCACATTTGGGCAATCAAAGGCCGCGGCGGTATGGATGTGCCCTACATCCGAAACCCGACCAAGAACAACCGCGTCGGCGGTGAGCTTTTCGTGTTGGGTGTTGACACCGGCAAAAATGCGGTGCTTGCCCGGTTGAAAGTGCTTATCAAGGGTCCGAACTACTGCCACTTCCCGGCGGCAGAGGATGCAGGCTATGACGAGGCTTATTTCAAGATGCTGACCGCAGAGCATAAAGTGACCCGCTGGAAAGGCGGGCGCAAGGTGGAACGGTGGGAGCTGAAAGACCCGGCGCAGAAGCGCAATGAGGCTTTTGACATCAGAAACTATGCCACCGCCGCGCTGGAAATCAGCAATCCCCCCGGCCTGGAAATCCCGGGCGAGGATGCACCACGCCCGGCAAAGCCGCAGCACCAGTACCGCAGAAGAAGATCGGGAGGAATTTAACCGATGTCGATCATATCAAAAGAAATCGCAAAGCAGCATTTGGAGATGTGGCTCAAGGCGGAGGAAGCAGTTTCTACCGGCCAGAGCTACCAGATCGAGCAGATGCAGCTTACCCGCGCCAGCCTGAAACAAATCCGGGAAAGCATTTCCTTTTGGGAGGGCAAGGTGGCAGAAGCCGAGCGGGAGGAACAGGGGCGGGGCAGAAACCGTATCTACCATTTCGCCCCGCATGATGTGTAAGGACGGTGGGAACCATGGTAAATATTCTGGATAAGGCAATCGCGGCGGTTTCCCCCATTGCGGGCTATCGACGCGCCACGGCCAGAGCAGCCCTGTCCATCCTGAACAACGGCACGGGCTATGGAAACTATGGCGCATCCCATACGTCCAGAGCCATGCGCAGCTGGCACGTCGGCGGCGGATCGTCAAAAGAGGACATCGAGGACAACCTTGATACCCTGCGCAAGCGGAGCCGGGATGCTTACATGGGTATCCCTCTGGCGGCTGGCGCATTGAAGACTTTGCGCACCAACGTAGTGGGGTCTGGTCTTGTGCCAACGCCGCAGGTCGATGCAGATTATCTGCATCTGACCGAAGAACAGGCAGACCAGCTGCAAGCGCAGATCACCCGGGAATTTAATCTCTGGGCAGACAGCACGGCTTGCGATGCAAGCGGCATGGACAATTTCTGGCGGATGCAGACATTGGCGTTCACCAGTTTTCTGATGAACGGTGACGCTTTTGCCGCAGTCCAGTACAGAGAACGCCCGAACTGGCCGTATGCTTTGCAGCTGCGCTTGATCGAAGCGGACCAGGTGTGCAGCCCTGGGCGTTCAGACCGACTGGCACCCTGCAAGGTGGGCGGCGAAGATGTGTTCCAGATCGTACAGGGCGTGGAAACAAATGAGGCCGGAGAAATAATCGCTTACTGGGTCGCCAATCGGCACCCGCTGGAATATGACAACCCGGTGCCGCTGGCATGGAACCGAGTAGAAGCCCACGACCCGGCAACTGGCGCACCGAACATCCTGTGCATCACGCAGAGAGAACGCGCCGGGCAGCGGCGGGGCGTTCCGATCCTTGCCCCGGTATTGCCCACTCTGAAACAGATGGGGCGGTACACGGAAGCGGAACTGGCGGCGGCCATTGTTTCGTCGTCTGCAACGCTGTTCATCCAGCGAGATGCAGAAACGAACCAGGCACCGTTTGGCGAAGAACCGCAGGATAAAGCTGCTGATCCGAATACCCCTCCCGATGAACTGGCAATCAACCTTGGCCCGGCGGCGGTGTTTGATCTCGCCCCGGGCGAAAAGGCGAACCTGATCGACCCGAAGCACCCGACCACGACATACGACGGCTTTATGTCGGCAATGTCGAATCAGGTTGCAACGGGAATCGAAGTGCCAAGTGAAGTGCTGTACAAGAAATTCAGCTCCAACTATTCTGCATCCAGAGGCTCCCTTAATGAATTTTGGAGGACGTGCGGGGTGATGCGGGATAGCTTTGCAGACGATTTCTGCCAACCAACTTACGAGAAGTGGTTTGCCGAGGCGGTAGCCCGTGGGCGTATCAATGCCCCGGGCTTTTTTGATGACCCGGCCATTGCAAAAGCCTATACGGGCTGCATCTGGAACGGACCTGCTCGGACGAACCTTGACGCCAAGAAGGAAATCGAGGCGGCGATCCTGCGCATGGACAAGGGAATCAGCACTGCCGAGCAGGAAACTGCGCAGATGACCGGCGGAAGCTGGCGGGCAAATATGCGCCAGCGCAAGTCCGAAATGGAGAAAATAAAGGAGGTAGGGTGCGATGGGCAAACCCAGTTCCAAGACGACCCCGAAGACGACAAATAACAAGTTCTGGAAGTTCTGCAATCTGGCTGACAGCCAGAAAGCGGAGCTTTTTCTTTACGGCGATATTTCTGAAACGAGCTGGTGGGGTGATGAAGTTACCCCGAAACAGTTTGCGGACGATCTCGCCGCTCTGGGCGATGTGACCGAAATCACCGTGTACATCAACTCCGGCGGAGGTGATGTTTTTGCAGCTCAGGCCATTGGCAATCAGTTGGCCCGCAATGCTGCCACTGTGACCGCCCACATCGACGGCCTGTGCGCCAGTGCCGCCACCATCGTTGCCTGCCACGCCGACAAGGTGGTGGCAGCAGCGGACAGCACCTACATGGTCCACCCGGTCAGCATGGGGCTGTGCGGGTATCTGACGGCGGACGAGATGCGGAACTACCTGAAAGCTCTGGATGCTACCAGGGAGAGCATTGTATCTCTGTATGCCAAAAAGACCGGCCATGATGCGGATGAGTGCGCAAAGTGGATGGACGAAACAAACTGGTGGACGGCAGACGAAGCCAAGGAAAACGGCTTTGTGGACGAGGTGGACGACGCTGAGGAAGACGCTGTGGTGGAGAACCGCAACGGCATCCTGTTCGTCAACAGCGTCGGCACCCACCTGCCTTTCAACGAGGCACCCGAATTTGTCAGAAACCGGGCAAAGGCTAAACCGCCCGCCGTCCGGCCTGAAAATAACCACCCGGCGGAACCGCCGGAACACAACGACCATGGGGAGGTAAAAGACATGGAAATCAAGACCAAGGATGATCTCCGCAAGGCGTACCCTGATATGGTGGCGCAGATCGAGAATGACGCCGCCGTTGCAGAGCGCACCCGCATTCAAGAAATCGAGGCCATCACGATCCCGGGCACCGAGGATCAGGCGGAGGAAGCCAAGTTCACCAAGCCGGTGGATTCTGCATCCTATGCCAAGACCGTCATCGCCAACATGAAGGCCAAGCAGCAGACGCAGAGCAAGACCTACCTGGCACAGGCGCAGGCCGCAGCACAGAACTCTGGCGCAAACGCCATCGGCAACCCGCCGCCCGCAGATGTTGAGCCGGAGAACGCAAAGGGCAACGCCCTGCTGGATGCCATCCACAAGGTGAACGGCGTGAAGTAAGGAGGACAAGGCTATGAGCATGGATCTGGAAAAGAAGACGTTCAGCACTGCGCCGGAGTATTTCCTTGCCGGCGCGACCATTGGTATTGCCAAGGCCACCAAAAAGGCAAGCGCAGCAGTTGCAGCACACGCCCCGGTTCTGCTGGACAGTGACAAGGTGAAGCCCATCGCAAAGGTGGACGGCAGCAATCCTCTGTCCGTTACAGGGCTGTACGGCATTACCGCAGACAGTGCCGAAGCAGGTGAGGAAGTTCCTGTTTATCTGACGGGTGAGTTCTTCGCCGATGCGCTGGTGCTGCCCGAGGGCGTGAAAGCAGCGGACATCGAAGTTGCCCTGCGCAACCTGGGAATTTTCCTGAAGTGATAGGAGGATAAAAAGCTATGGCTAACGAAGTAAGCATTTACGATCCCCGGTATCTGGCAGAGGTCGTGCGCACCACTCCCCCGGTGCATACCTTCTTCCTTGATACCTATTTCAGCAACATCAAGACCTTCCCGACCAAGGGTGTGGACATCGACATCGTGAAGGGTGACCGCCAGATGGCATCTTTCGTGCATCCGCTGGTGGGCGGTCAGGTACTCCGCGATCAGGGCTACAAGACCGAGAGCTTTACCCCGCCCCTCATCAACCCGCTGACGATCACCACCGCCAATGATGCTCTGGAGCGCGCACCCGGCGAAGACCTGTACTCCGGCAAGACCCCAGAGGAACGCGCCGCACAGCAGCTGATCGAGGACTATAAGCGTCTGGACGATGCTGCTACCCGCCGCGAGGAGTGGATGGCCGTCAAGACCATCATGGACGGCCAGATTCCCATTATCGGCAACGGTGTGAGTAAGGTCATCGACTTCGGCTTCACCAACAAGGTAAAGCTGGAAGGAACCAAGCAGTGGGGCAAGTCTGCCGCAAAGCCGCTGGACGATCTGGAAGACTGGGTGGATCAGGTGCTGACGAACGGCTTTGCCAATGTGGATCACGCCGTCATGGGCAAGACTGCCCTGCGGAACTTCCTGGCAGATGCCGAGGTGCAGAAGATGCTGGACAACCGTCGCATCGAACTGGGTAAGATTGACCCCAAGGACCTGCCCAACGGTGTGCGTTACATCGGTCACCTGAACAAGCCCAACCTGGACATCTACAGCTACGGCGAAGTCTATCTGGACAACTGGACTGATCCGGCCAACCCCGTCACCAAGCGGCTGGTGGACGACAACAAGGTCGCTCTGCTGCCGTCTAATCCGGGCTTTATGCGGGCTTATGCGCTGACCTCGTACATCGACGACACCAAGCGCACCATCACCGCACAGACCCCGCGCCTGCTGCGCACCTATGTGAAGCACGGTCCTGACCGTATGATTCTCGAACTGCAGACCCGCCCGCTGACGATTCCTGACAAGGTGGACAGCTGGCTCGTTGCGGAGGTCTGCTAAGACCATGCTGGACGTGGATGACAAGTACGGCACACCCGACACCCCATTGCGACTGCCCACGTTCAAGGACTTTGTGGCGCAGGATGTGCAGACCGTTTTCTTTAACCTGGACGAGTTCGCCGAGAAACGCTACATCGACGGGAAAGAAATGGCCTGTATTACCCAGCACCCCGGCGTGACCGAACGTGCAGCACACTGGGAAGGCGGCGCAAAGCAGAGCTTCGACCAGGGAATGTACAAGGCTGACCTGCTCTTGTATGTTAAGAAGGAAGACTACGGTCCTATGCCGAAGAACGATAAGCTCATAACGCTGGATAAGAAGCGGGATTACAAGATCAAATCCTGCTCTCTGAAAGCCGGCGTATACCGCATGGAGCTTGAGCGCGTGAGAGGGTGAGATAAGTGGCCTACTTCAAAACCAGCTACGATGCTTCCAGCACCACGCTGTCTATCGACGATGAACAGGTTGCCCGTGCCCTCGGAGTGCTGGCGGACAAAACCCCGGCGGCACTGAAAGTGGCGATCAACACCACGGCGCGGCAGACCCGAAAGCTGATGCTGCAGGAAGTGAAGGAACGGTATGATCTCAATGCTGCCGGAAAGCGCATGATCGAAGACCTGCGCCAAAGGCAGAAAGCCACAAACCGCCGCCCGGCGGCAATCCTTGCCATTATGAAAAACGACCCCGGCGCATTCCGGGCAGACCTGGGCTATTTCCGAACCAGCCCCACAAAACCCTATATGGGTCCATCTGTCCGCAATGCGCCGCCATTTTTCCAGGCACACGTCCTGAAAGGTAGCCCGATGATTGACCTTGGCGGAACGAGCAGCAAGAGCAAGGGCTTCCTTGTGAAATTCCAGTCTGGGCATATCGGTATGGTTCAGCGGCAGCTTGGCGTACCGGCTGACAAAGACTATACCGCCAGCGGAAAGAAACGCTGGAAGCCCAATGAGAAACTTGTGACGATGCCCAGCCCTTCCGGCTCTGCCATGCACCATACTGTGTGGGAGATGCAGGAACAGACAGTGGAGCAGATGTTGCAGGACAACACCGAACGGCGCGTTCGGCAGTTGATTGCCAATGCGAAGCGAAAGGGCGTGATCTGATATGGCGGAGAAAATCGCTGGATATACCAGCGAGATGTGCCAGCAAGCCATGATCGACGAATTGACTGAACTTTTCCGGGGAATGACGTTTGGCGGGCAGGAAAGCCCCAAACCCCTGCAAATCTTCAAGCAGTTCCTGCCGATCCAGACGACCGACGATGATGAGGCGGATACAAACGATTCCCCTTACCCCTGCATCATCGTAATCGAGAGCAGCGGCGAACAGGACAACGAGCATGACCCGCAACTTGTCCTGTTGCAGCTTGTGATCTGCTGCTATGACCGCGGAATTGACCGACAAGGGTATGTAGACACCGTGAACGTGAAAGAAACTATTATGCAGCACTTCAAGCGGAAGCCGATTTTCGGCGGTGCTTTTGAAGTGTCATACCCCAGGAAATGGGAGCTTTCGGACGATGACGCGGATTACTACTATTGGGGAATCGTGAACCTCATTTGCAAAACCCCGAATGGTTTGAAAAATGAAGAAGTGGAGGCTCTGATATGAGTGACGAAAAGAAAACCACTGCGGCGGCAAAGAAAGCCGCGGCGGTGCAGGAGGAAGCTGTGGTGTACTGTGGCCCGACCATCAAAGGTCTGGCTCCGCAGTACACCGTTTTTGTGGGCGGTGTGCCCGCGAAGCTGGCGGAGAAGATGGAGGCAATCCCTGTGCTGAAAGCCTTGACGGTTCCCCGTGAGAGGTTCGCAGAGATGCGGGTGAAGGTCGAGCAGGACGGCACCAGGGAGAACACCCTCTATCAGCGGGCGGATGCTCTGCTGAAAGATGCTGTCACGAACACTGCGGCAGCAGAGTAAGGAGGATGTGAACTATGGCTGTTTCTCATGGCTTTAATCTGACCGAAGCGACAACCAGCGTTTCCGCGCCGGTACAGGTCAGCTCTGGCTTACAGATCATCGTTGGCACTGCCCCTGTCAACCAGCTGGCAAACCCGGCGGCGGCAGTAAACACCCCGCTGTACGTCAGCACCTACAAGGAGGCTGTGGCAGCGGTGGGCTGGTCCAGCGATTTTGCAAAGTACACCCTTTGCGAGGCAATCTCCGCCAACTTCCAGGTGGTTGGCACTGCACCTATCGTCGTAATCAATGTTCTTGATCCGGCAAATAAGAAGCACACCACCGCCCTGGACGAAACCTCTGTGCAGGTCAATGATGGCGTTGCTGAGATCGACAAAGTGGGCATTCTGCTGGAAAAGCTGGTGGTGAAGAAAGATGACACCACGCTGACGGCGGATGTGGACTACATCGCCAGCTTCAACGATGACGGCACTGTGAGCCTTGCGCTTATCAACGGCGGTGCAGGCGATGGAGCAACCACGCTGACCGTTTCCGGCTCCATCCTGGATGCGTCCAAAGTTACCGCTGATGATATTGTTGGTGGCGTGAATGCTGCTACTGGCGCGGAAACTGGCCTTGAGGTGGTTCGCCAGGTCTACCCCAAACTGAGCAAGGCACCCGGCATCCTGCTGGCCCCGCGTTTCTCCAAAAACGCACAGGTCTGCGCTGCGCTGCAGGCCAAGTGCCGCAAGATCAATGGCCTGTTCAACGCCGTGTGCTTCATCGACCTGGACTGCAGTGCTGACGGCGCACAGAAGTACACCGATGTTGCGGAGCAGAAGACGAAGCAGACGGCGACCTCCCGCGAGGCATACGCCCTGTGGCTGTACGTCAAGGTTGGCGAAACCGTGTACAGCGGCAGTTCCATGGCGGCAGCGGCGACCGTGTACAACGACAGTCAGAACGGCGACCGCCCCGTTGCAAGCCCTTCCAATGTCACAATTCCCATCTCTGCCGCCTGTCTGGAAGACGGCACGGAAGTGCTGATGGATCAGGAACAGGGCACCTTCCTGAACGACTTGGGCATTGCAACCTTCATCCGCTCCGGCACCGACTTTGTAATTTGGGGCAATGAAACTGCAGCCTACCCGAAAAACACCGACCCGAAGGATATGTTCCTGTGTATCCGCCGCTTCTTCAACTACGCATGGACCAGCTTTGTTCTGGACAACATGAGCAAGTTGGACAAGCCCATGAACCCCAAGCGGCTGCAGTCCATCATTGACAGCGAGAATATGAAGGGCAGCAAGTACGTTTCCGAGGAAGCCTGCGCAAGCTATCGCATGGTAGCTGACACCGAGAAAAACACCGCTGCGGAACTGGTAGCGGGTCACTACCACTTCTGCCTCTACTGCACTCCGTTCCCGCCTCTGAAACAGGTGAATGTCACGATGGAGTATGAGGCATCCTCGCTGGTTACTGCCCTGAATCTGTGATAGGAGGATATGAACGATGAGCCTGAATATTTCGAGCAACCTCGTCCCCCAGGTCGTTAATAACTACAATGCCTACACCGGGGACGACAAGATGATCGGCTTGGCAGATGAAGTCACGCTGCCCAAGATCAAAAACAAGACCACCACCGTCAACGGCATGGGTATCGGCGGCGACGTTGACAGTCCTGTGCCGGGTCAGTTTGAGAGCATGGAAGCTACTCTGACTTGGAACACGCTGTACAGCTATGCCACCAAGATGCTGCATCCTGGCCGCTCTGTGCAGATTACCCTTCGCGCTGCTATGCAGAACGAGGACAAAGATGGTGGTTATACTTACAAGGGCCTGCGCATTGTGCTGGGCGGCAAACCGAAAGAGCTTGACCCCGGCAAGCTGAAGCGGGCATCCACCATGGACAGTTCCACCACGTTGGAAGTGACCCGCTATCTCGTTGAGATCGACGGCGTGACCGTCATCGACATCGACAAGTACGCTGGCCGCTACTATGTTGATGGTGAGGACATCCTCGCCGAAGTAAACGCTCTGATCTGATAAGTTGGAAATTCAGCCGCTCCACCGTGGGGCGGCTGATTCTTTTTAGAGAAAGGAACATCAAGATGGGCAATATCGTTAAGTTCGCAAAACCGTACAGCTTCGAGGGCACCGAGTACACCGAGGTTGACCTCTCCGGCATGGATAAGCTGACGATCCAGGATATGATCGACATCCAGAAGAACCTCGCCAACGAGCTTGCTTCTCTGGCTGCACTGGAAGCAACCACGTCCTTTGCACAGGAGATGGCGACCAAGGCCAGCGGCAAGCCCGTTGAGTTCTTCAAGCTCATGCCACGCGCCAAGATCAAGCAGGTGCAGACGGCGATCCTGCTGAGCCTGAACGCCAAGACCAAGAGCGACCCCGCCAAGCATATCGTCAAGTTCGACGCGCCCTACACCTACAACGGTGAGGAAAAAGCCGACATCAAAGGAAAAACCTTTGAGAGCGTCGATCTGTCCGGCGTAGGTGAACTGAACACCATGAGTGAATCTATGGCGGAGAATCGCCTGGCGGGTTATGGCTTTACCCCGGTGAACACCGGGCACAACTATGCCTATGTGTGCATCATCGCAAGCATGGGCACCGGCTACCCGGTGGACTATTTCACGGGTCTGCCCCTGTGCGAGGCGGCAAAACTGCGTGATGCCGTGGATGCGGATTTTTTCGAGTAAAGGGTGGAGCCAAGGCTCTGCGCCGGGCGGCAATTCAGCTGTCTATTGCCACGCACTCTAACATGACCGACTATCTTTCCATGCCGCGGAAAGAATTGATCCAGCTGTGCGAGGAGGTGTCCGAGGTATGGCAGGAAATGGCGCGTTAGACCTCAGCATCCGCATTATGGGCAAGGTCGATCCATCTCTGGCGAAAAGCATAAGCCAGGTGAAGGGGCTGACAAACTCCCTGACGGGCGGGCTGCGGACAACCAATTCTCTTGCGAGTACGGTAGCCAACACGGTGGAGCTTATCGGCAAGGCTGGGCTTGGGCTGGCCGCTACGCTGACAGGCAGTGTGCTGGTAGGCATGAAGCAGGTGACGAACGAAGCATCAAAGCTGGAAGCGCAGATGGCCCCGGTCGTGCGCTATGTGAACGGCCTGGCAGATGCCAGCGGTAAGGTGTCCGATGCGATAGCCGATAACGGGAAGACGTTCAAGCAGAACTACTCCGATATGGAGAACTACGTCCAGCGGCTTAGTATGGACATCCCCCGCACCACAGAGCAGCTTACGACCATGAGTGCTGCACTGGGTCAGTCCGGCAAGGACGTGACTGAGCAAACCCAGACTGGCATCCTCCGTGATACCGCTGTGGCAGCCACGGCAATGGATTTGGGCGACCAGACCGCCGGTGACTACATGGCGAAGTGGGAAGCGTCTTTCACAAAGAGAGATGCTGACGGAAACAAGGTCAATTACTCCCACGACGACGTTATGCGGCTGATGAATCAGATTAACTTTTTGGGTGCCAATAACGCAACCACGGCGGCGGAAATTGCATCCAGTGTGAACAAATCAGCTTCCATCGGTCAGCTTGCCGGTGTTGACCCCTCGACCACTGCGGCCATTGCAACGGCGATGCAGGCTACTGGCGTTGATACGGAACGTACCGGCACTACGATTTCCAGAATCTATACCAACATTTCCAAGGGCAGCAGTGCAACGAAAGCTCAAAAGGAGATGTGGGAAGAACTGGGATTTACGGCAGAGGGCGTTGCAAAGTCAATGCAGAAGGATGGCACGGGAACTTTGATGAAGGTTTTCGGTGCTGTCAACCAGCTGCCGGATGAACGGAAAATCGCTGCGCTGAACACGTTGTTCAACCAATGGGCAGTTGAAGGATCGGCAAAGGTAACGAACAACCTTGATCTGCTGATGAAGACCCTATCGGAAGTCAGCGATGAGGCGGCTTATGCGAACAGCATGGAGCGGGAGTTTGCCATCAACACGGGAACGGAAGAAAGCCTGCGCACCATGCGGGATAACGCCAAGACGGTGCTGATGCAGGACCTCGGCGATTCTTTCCTGCCGGCGCAGAAAGAATTGACTCGGTTGCAGCTGGACATCTACAAGGGCATCGACGAAAACTTGCCCGACCTGTCCAATCTGGCAAACTCCATCCTGCCGCTGCTGCGCACGGCAGTTGAAGGCATCGGCGGGGCGGTACAGGGAGCATTGCCATGGATTCAGCAGGGTATTGACTACCTGACCGACCACGGCCCGGAAGCCGCAGGCGCAATCGGTGCAATTCTGGCAACGCTGGCCGCTATGAGCATGGCTCCTACTGCATACAGCGCGGGAAGCACTGCGCTGAGCGTGGTGAAGAACCTGACGCTGGGCGGCAAGGCCAGTGGTGCCCCTGGCGGAAAGTTCGGCGGGATCACCGTCGGTAACCTGCTGGGGATTCTCAGCCCGACCAGCCTCTTTCAGAACACGGTTTCTGGAAGCAAGGGGCTTTGGGATAATCGAGGCAATATCCTGAAATCCGCCAAGATGGGCGCATGGATGGCAAACAGTTCTGGACAGGGCGGCATTGCCGGGCGGTTGAGTTCGTTGGCCGGTGGCGTGATCGGTGCCCTGAATTCGGACGCCCTGACGAGCGGAAAGAAAAAGCCCATGCAGGCTGTCGCCGGAAAAATCTTTGGGGCGGCGGGTTACATCAACAATGTGGCAAATATCCCGACCAATGCGATGAATGCCATGACCGCTGCGGCGAACCCAGCGGGCACGGCGACGGCGACCATCGGAAATGTCCTTGGTGCTGGCGCAAAGGCTGTCTTTGGCAAAGGCGGTCTAAACCTGACGGGCGGCATTGGTGCTGTGGCCGGAAAACTGGGCGGCGGCTTTATGTCGTTACTTGGCACATTCGGCCCCGCCATCACGAGCCTGGGCACGATGGTTGCGGTGGTTTCTCTGCTGGGAGATCATTTCGAGGACGTTCGTACCATCATCGGGCAGATTTTCGGCGAGGGCGGCCTTGCTGTATTTGATGCGTTCACCGGGAAGCTCTCGGGCATCGGCGACACGATAAAGCAGGTCTTCGGTCAGCTTACCACCCCGGAGGGTCTGCAGAGCATCCAAGAAAAGCTGTCCAATTTCAGCATCGGCGGTCTGAATCTCGGTGATGTGTTCGGTGCGGCGATGCCCGCCATCCAGACGGTTATGCCGCTGATCCAGTCCTTTGCTGGTGTGTTCGGCCAGATTGTAGACCTTGGCGTGAACCACATCAAGCCGTTGCTGGTAGAGATTTTCGGCTTTGTCGTGAATCAGGGCATCCCGGCGGTTATGCCGCTGCTCTCCACGGTCGTCAGTTTGGTGGGCACCATTTTGGTGAACGCCATCAAGACGGTGGTGGATGTGATCGGCAAGCTGTTGCCTGTGGTAGAGCCTGTGGTGCTGGGAATCATCGGGTTGGTGAAGGGTATCGTCGGCGTTGTGGTAAACGTGGTGAACGCTATCATCCGAACGCTGAACAAAATCAACTTCACGGTTCCCGACTGGGTGCCCGCTCTGGGCGGAAAGCAGTTCGGATTCAACCTGACCGAAGTGACCCTGCCGAAGTTTGCGGACGGCGGCTTTACCTCTGGCCCATCTCTGGCGGGCGAAGCGGGAACGGAGGCCATTATCAGCTTCCGCCGCTCTCAGCGTGAGCAGAACGTGGACACCTGGTTACAGGCCGGCAAGATGCTGGGCGTTCCTCTGGCATCGGCTATGATCCAAGGCTCTGACTTCGGTGTGGCGTTCCGGCGCACGACGGAAATTGCCAACTATGCGGCAGATGCGCTGGAAGGTGCGGCAGCATCGGGCAACGCAACGGCGCAGAAGGTGCTGGATAATTCCAGAGTGCAGCAGGCATTGAGCTTTGCTCGAAGGGCAGATGTGGCGCAGGCGCAGCTTGAGCGGCTGTCTGATTTGGACGGTTACGATTTGAGCAACCTCACCTTCTTCCCAACGGCGGGCGATGCGGCCTTGACGCGGCAGAACCTTACCATGCTGGAAAACCTGCGGGATCGCCAGCAGGAGGTGGAAGTGCCGTCCATCACGGGCGACAATGGCACAAACTCCGGCTCCGGGCAGCCCGGCGGAACGGGAGGCTATCAGCGAAGCTATACCAGTTCCAGCGGAAACACCTACGTTTACGCTCCGAACTTCATCATCTACGGAAGCATGGACCCGGAAGACCTGCGTTCTCTCATGGATGACGGGTACGAGCGGTTCTGTGAGTATGTGGAGAAGTACGAGCGAGAAAGGAAGCGTATGGATTATGGCACTTGAGTACACAACGAAGTCCGGCGACACCTGGGATCAGATCGCCTACACCGTGTACGGCAGCGAGTTGAAAGCTGACTGGCTGATGCAGGCCAATCCTGAGTATATCGAATTTACCCGGTTCGATTCCGGGCTGGTGCTGTCAACACCGGCTCTCCCGGCTGAAAAGAGCGGCACCCTGCCGCCGTGGAAAGCGGGGGCATGAGCATGGTGTTGGCAATAGCGAGACCCAAAGGCCGTCAGGCAACGATCCTGCTGAAATATGAAAACAAAGACGTTTCGGCAGAGATCGCACCTGACATTGAAAGTTTTCGGTATACGGATGCCGCAGCATCGCAGAGCGACAGCGTGAGTATTACGGTGAATGCCAAAGCCGACAAGTGGAAGAATGATTGGATGCCGAAAAAGGGCGTGAAACTCTACCCGACCATCGTAGTCAAGGACTGGAACATTGGAGGGGTGAGCAGCGGCTACCGGGATTACAGTGCCGAATGCGGCGCATTTGTGCTGGACGACATGAGCTTTTCCAGCACCCCGGACACCCTGACAATGGGCGGCGTGGCAAAGCCGAACGATACCAGCTTCAGTGAACGGAACCGCACCTTCACCTGGAAAAAGACCAGCGTGAAGAAAATTGCGGAAACCATTGCCGGGCGGTACGGGCTGGATTTTGAGTTCGACGGCGACGACCACGACATTGACGCCAAGGAACAGGATGCCACCGACAGTTCATTCCTGCAGGACCTCTGCGACACCTACGCCTTGGTTATCAAGGTCTACGCTGCAAAGCTGTGGGTCTATGACCGGGAGAAGTACAAAGCGAAGGATGCGGTCTGGACGGTATACGAGGCGGCTCCGCCCGGGAATCCGACCGCGCTGTGCGTGGAGCGGGGCAGCTTCAAGTGGAGTACCAAGTTGACGGGCACCTACACCGGCGGCGTGTACACCTATACCAACAAGACCAAGAAAATCAATATCAACGTCAAGGTGGGCACCGAGGAACGGCAGCTGAAACTTTCCGGCAAGGTGAGCAGTGAGGCAGACGCAAAAGCCCGGCTGATCGCCAAGCTCAAAAACGCCAACCACGGCGCAACGACCATCAGCTTCACGATTCCGGGCTACCCGGTGGGAGCATCGGCGCAGTGCATCAACGTGGTGGGCTTCGGGAAAATGGCCGGGAAATACTTCATTGACGAGATGGAACATAGCTATTCGCCATCCGGCGGATATAAAACCCAGGTCAAGGCCAGCAAGGTGGAACAGGAGGAATTTGCATGAGCGAAGTTAGAGTGGGCTATGTGAGTTCCATCGACTACGAGAACGGCCTTTGCGAGATTCACTACCCGGATCGTGACGATACCGTGACCGAGATGGTGCCATTTCTCTCCAACCGGGAGTATCGAACGCCGGAAGTGGAAGATATGGTGCTTGTGCTGCACCCCGGGGATAGCCCGGAAGATGCGGTGGTGATGGGCACGATCTGGAACGAGAAAATCAAACCGGCGGAGGGCAAGAAGGGCATCTACCGCAAGGAGTTCTCCAACAAGGATGGACAAGCATACCGAAAGTTTGATGCAACCGCAAAAGAACTGACGGACCATGTGGACGGGAAACACATTCTCGAAGCAAAGAGCCTGGAAATCAAGGTGGGCGGCGCAACCGTTACGATCAGCGAAAGCGGAGCCGTGACGGTAAACTCCCCGGCGGGAATCACCATCAAGGCTGCCGGAACGCTGGAACTGTCCGCCAGCACGATCACGGCCAGTGCCGGAATGGTGAACATCACCGGCGGCGGTGGCGACGTGGTAGTGTCTGGCAAGTCTTTGGTGAACCACACGCACACGGGCAACCTGGGCAATCAGACCAGCCCACCGACGTAAGGAGGTGCGGAAATGTATGTTGGCATTTTCGGAGATGTGATTTTCTCCGTGGGGCACCTGCGGACGCTGACCCTCTCCAACTTCAAGGGTAGCACCGGCGCAGAGTGGGTTGAGCATAAGGTCATCAACGGCAAGGCGAAGCCGGAGTACGTCGGCCCGAAGCTCAAGGAGTACACCTGCGATATTCTGCTGGATGCCGCCCATGGCGTGAATCCGCGCAAGATGCTGAAACGCTTGACGCAGATGGCGGAAGACGGTGAGGTTCACTACTTCGTCATCGGCTTTGCCCCGCTGTCAGAAAACCGATTCAGAATCACCGATGTAAGTGAAAGCTGGGATGCCGTGATAAAACACGGCCTGCTGGTACAGTGCAAGGTGAGCCTGACAATAAAGGAGTATGTATGATCGACATCAGCAACACGATGCTTGCCCTGTCCGAAGACAGCGCAACGCAGGAGGAAATACAGGATGTTGCGCGGTGCCTGCGCACACTGTACTCCACCCCTCTTGGAAGCCAGGAGGGTGACCGCAGCCTTGGTATCGACCAGGGCGTTTTTCTTGATAAGCCCATCGAAGTGGCAAAGGCTCTGTATGTCCGGGAAGTGACCGAGAAGACAGCAGAGTTTGAGCCGCGGGCACGGGTGGTGCGGGTTGACTGGCAGGAAAGCGACGTCGTCCGCGGCAAAGTGATCCCGAAGGTGGTGTACGAACTTGTCTAAGATCAAGGCTTTTGAAAATCTCCCCGACATTGAAGTTGAAGGTGCTGAAACGCTGGAAGAAGCCATTGAAGACTGCAAGGCTCTGTATGCGAAGTTCGATAAGGAGCTTGACGGAACAGAAAGCACCCCGTTGGCACGGTGCAATGAGGCGCGGCTTGTCCTGCTTACACTGGCGCACCGATCCCATCACACAATCGAGTATGCCACGAACGCTCTGAAAGCGGAACTTCTGCCCACAAGCACCGGGGCAAACCTGGACAACCTCGTTCCTTTCGTGGGAACGGAACGCCTGCAGGCTGGATATGCCACCACGGTGTTGCGGTTCACGCTGGCCGCTGCCCGGACGAGTGCAACGATCATCCCGGAAGGAACGCAAACCCGGACGGCAGACAAACGGTATTTCATCACGAGCGAGTATGCGGAGATTCCGGCTGGTGAGTTGACCGTGGATGTTCCGGCGGTGGCGGTAGATGCCGGCGCAGACAGCACGGGAATTGCCATTGGCGAGATCAACGTGCTGGTTGACCCGATCCCGTATGTGGCATCGGTAGAGAATACCTCCGTAACCAGCGGCGGCGTGGGAAAAGAGGACGACGATTCCCTGACAGAACGTGCCTACATTGCGCCGTCCAATGTGTCCGTGGCTGGCCCGGTCGATCTGTATGAATACTTTGCCCGAAGCTGGCGCAGCGACGTCACCGCCGCAAAGCCTATCTGCGAGGATGGGTACACGGTCTATATCTATTTCCTGCTGAAAGATGGCCGGCTTCCGACGGAGGAAGAATGCCGAGAGCTGGAACGCTACTTTGCAGACATAAAGAAGCCGATGGGTGATCTTGTGGTCGGCGTTCCCCCGGAGGAAGTGCCGTACAGCATCAACCTGACCTATTACATCGCATCCAGCAATGTCAAAAATGCAGGACTGATCCAGGAGAACGTAGAGAAAGCAGTGGAGGAATACAAGACCTGGCAAAGAAAAATCGGCTTGGACATCGACCCGGCGGAACTCATCATGCGGGTGCGGGAGGCCGGGGCGAAACGCCCGCGGCTGACTGCCCCGGTTGATACCGTGGTGTCCAAAATCCAGGTGTCGAAGGTGACGGAGTGCAAGATCACCTACGGAGGTATCGAAGATGATTAAGATCGGTGATACCGGCCTTTTGGAAGGTCTGCCGCCCGGCATTGCAGAGCAGCACTGGGTTAAGGTCATTGACGCAGTATATCGGGAGCGACTGAAAAAAGAACTGAAAGTCATCGAGCGCATCCACGTCTACACCGCAATAGATTCTTTGCCGGAAGACCTGCTGGATGTTCTGGCGGTTCAGTTCAAGGTGGACTGGTATCGGGATGATTACCCGGTGGAAACAAAACGCAGGGTCATCAAGACGGCCATGGAGGTGCGGCGGTACTGCGGAACTGAATGGGCGGTGAAGCAGGCAATCTCAGCAATCTACCCCAACTCGGAGATCGTGGAGTGGTACGACTACAGCGGAACGCCAGGACACTGGCGGCTTCGTGTCAACATCACGGAGAACACCGACATCTCCTACTATACCATTAAGAGAATGGAAGACCTGCTTGGATACGCCCGCCGCTGCACGGCGCATCTGGAAGGAATCAGCTACTTGATCTTCAACGATACGACCACTGCCTATGTCGGTGCTGGCTACCACGGTACAACCCAGCGTGTGGCTGTGCCCATCGCTGGCACCCTGCGCCCCCGTGAATTGCTGTCCACGACCTACGCAAAGGCGGGAGTGTGGGGCACCCGGCAGCAGGAATCGGCGAAGATCATCGGAATCCTGCGGCCGAAGGACCACAAGGCTGCCACATACAACCCGGTGGGCTGCGCTGCTATACGGATGCAGATGACAGCCTACATCAAAGGAAATATTCGCCCGGCGGATCACAAGGCAACAACCTTGGCTCCGGCGGGCATTGCTGCATACAGGCAGCAAATTGAAGTCAGAATTGGAGGCATGAATACATGAGTTGGAACAAATCTGTCTTTACAACCGTCGGCACGGATATGATGTCTGAGGTCTTGTCCGGCGCAACGATGACGATCACCAAGGCCGTGGGCGGCTCCGGCACCACGGAGGAAGCTTCGCTGGCAGCCCTCACCGATGTGCAGGAGGAAAAGCAGACCCTTAAAATCCTCGGCATCGAAGATGCAAGCGACAGCACCGGCAACGATGCTGGCAAGCGCATCAAAATCCAGATCACGAACGGTGATGTGGAAGCGGGCTATATCCTGCATCAGGTCGGTGTATACGCAAAGCTGACCGACGGCGATGAAACGCTGCTCTTTATCATGCAGGATGACCGCGGCGTTGAAATCCCGTCCCACACCGAGAACAGCGACTTCGTAATTGAACTGTTCGGTGTCATGGCAATTTCCAATATCGCCAACATCAAAGTGACCGTTGACCCGAGCGCAGTTGCGTCCGTGAAGATGGTGAACGATCAGGTTAAACAGATCAACACCAAAATCGACGATACCAAAAAGGCTTTGCAAGATGAAGCAAAGGAAACCTATGTGCCTCTGTCCGGCGGTACGCTGACGGGTCCGCTGGTTATGCCCGGCGGTGGCAAGACCATCAGCATCCTGGATAATGCTGGCACCCACAATATGATCTACCGGGGGAAAAACTTGGGCAGCAGCCTGACCGCAGAGCAGGCCGCTGCTATCAAAGCTGGTACGTTCGAGGATATTTACCTCGGCGATTACTGGCAGATCGACGGCGTGGACTACATTGTGGCCGGTTTCGACTACTGGTATCAGTGCGGCGATACTGCCTGCACCACACACCATGTTGTCATCATCCCTCGCAACCACCTGTATACCTACCACATGAACGCCAGCAACACGACCGAGGGTGGCTATGTTGGCAGCGATATGTACAAGAATGGCCTGACGCAGGCAAAAGCAACCTTCAATTCTGCCTTTGGCTCTGCCCACATTCTGAACCACCGCGAGCATCTGACGAACGCCGTGTCCAACGGCAGACCGTCCGGCGGTACCTGGTACGACAGCACGGTGGAGCTTCCCAATGAGAACATGATGTATGGCAGCCACATTTTTGCACCCGCTTCTGACGGCACCAACATCCCGAACAACTACACAATCTCCAAATCCCAACTGCCGTTGTTCCGACTGGCACCGTGGTTGAGCTTCACCCGTAGTTATTGGTGCTGGCTGCGAGACGTTGTCTCGGCAGCCTATTTCGCCAACGCGGGCATCAACGGGAATTGCAACTGCTACTCCGCCTCGCATGGGGCTGGTGTCCGCCCCGTCGCCGGGCTGATCGGCTGATCGAACATCCCACGGGCTTGTACCGTGGGATTGAGAGCAGGACAGGAAGTGAAAGAAAACGTCTGTACCAGTACACAAACGAACACCTTCCAGACTGGAAGCGCACCACCTTGCGCTTGAGATCAGCAAAGAGGTTACGACGGAACTTGCCCGCACCTTTGGGTATAGCAGGACAAAGTTTGAAAAACACCTCGAAGCCATGACGAAGTACATCCCTGCAGGCCCGGAGCGAGAAAAGGCAGTCGCACAAATCCGGGAGCAGGAGCAAGACTTCAACCTTTGGCTGATCGAGCAGGAGCGGAAGCGGATGCACGATCTTTCCCGCGACATTCCGCTCCACCTCCGTGCGGCAAACTCCATCTGGCCGAGCTGCCAGCTGGAATTGGACGCGCGGCGGCTGGAACTCGACAAGGCCATTGCCGCCTGCTGGATGCTGATGGACGAATTGCAGTATGTAGCGGAGGCTCTGCCTGCGGATTTTAACAAGTTCACGAAGCTGGCTCTGAAAATTGAGGAACTGGTGAACAAAATTAAAGCTCTGCGGAAATCAGATGCAAAGCGTTTCAAACAGATGGAAGGAAAATAATAACACAATAGGGTGACTTTTGTACGTTGTCTCGGCAGCCTATTTCGCCAACGCGAACAACAACGGGAATTGCAACTACAACAACGCCTCGAATGAGGCTGGTGTCCGCCCCGTCGCCGGGCTTTTGGATTTCACAACCACACAAAGGGCAAGGCCCGGTGCGGCTCTGTGAAAGGAAAGGTCATCCTTTCGTAGGAAATCTGCGATAAATACTAACTGTGACGTTCCCGGTTACGACCGATGGAGCTATTGTACAGTTTATTTCAGAGAAATATGAGTAAATACACAGATGCAAATTATATCCATGAAGCAGGAACCAAAGCAATGAAAGCGTCGATGTTCAAATATAAAACGCAGTTGTACGAGATAAATCATCTGCTCGAAACTGCGCATATTCAGAAAGCTATGGAAGACGGCACATATAAGCCGGAACCCGGCTTGAAATTTGGCATCAAAGAAAGAGGACATGCACGGTATATCACGAGTGCTGCAACCGCAGACAAGGCGGTGAACCACATTACCTGCGACGAATACCTCACGCCGCTGCTTCAAAAATATTTACAGTACGACAATTCATCCTCGCAGGTCGGAAAAGGCGTTGCCTTTCATCGGCACCGCTTTGAAATCCAGCTGCGAAAATACTATGAGCGGGAGGGCACCAATGAAGGTTGCATCGGCTTCTCGGACTTCTCCGGCTACTACGACAACATTGTGCATGAAGTCGCATTGGCCCAGTTCAGCCAGTATCTTGCGCGGGAAATCAAAGACCCGGAAGAACTGGCGGATGTTATGGACAAGCTGCGGCTGGCATTCCGCACTTTTGAATTGGACGCTTCTCGTTTCTCAGATGAGGAAATCGAGAAAATGTACCATGAAAAGGTGCGTTCAACGCTCAATGTTGGCATTCCGGCATCCGCCCTGACTGGCGAGAAAATGCTGAGGAAGGGTGCGGACATAGGAAACCAAGTTTCACAAAACACAGGAATATTTCTCCCAGTGCCCATTGATAACTACGTCAAGATCGTGTGTGCGGTGAAAGGCTATGGAAGATATTCGGACGATTTTTACATCATCGACAAAAGCAAAGAGCATTTGCAAGAGGTAATGGCCGGGGTAAGACAGTGGGCGGCAAAACTGGGTATCATCATCAACGAAAAGAAAACCCGTGTTTGCAAGTTGTCCGGCCAGTATCGCCATTTGCAAGTGCTTTATTCTTTGCAGGAAGATGGGCGGATCATCCGAAAGATCAGCCCAAAAGCTATCACGAGAGAACGGCGGAAGCTCAAAGCCTATAAGCGGAAAATGGAAGCCGGGATAATGACCTATGAGGAAATCGAAAATTCTTACAAATCATGGATTTGCGCCAACTACAAGTACATGAGCAGGCAGCAAATCCGCAATATGACGAACTTGTATAAGGACTTGTTCGGGAAGGAGCCAACATGGAAAAAGAACGGACATGGACGGTTGCGCTGGCTGATGGCACATTGATCGAAAACCTGACGCTGGGCGGCAACAACTTCCAGTCAGAGACCGAGATTACGGCAGATATGTTCGACGGCAACTTGTCGGAAGTGCATATCTCCGCCAGCGACGGCGATATGGTCGGGTGCGCATATCCGGCCACCTTGCACGATGCAGAGCTTGTACAGATCACCCCGCCCGAGGATAACCCGGATGGCAAGTGGTGGTTCATCCTGCGGGAACTGTCCGAAGATGAACTGTTCAAAATGCGGGTACGGGCACAGCTTGATTACCTCGCCATGAACAGCGATATCGACCTGGAGGATATGTGATATGGATATGACTGAACATAGCAAGAAGTTCCACGATGTCAAAAGCTACTACGATCACCGCATTTGGAGCAAGGCTACTGTGGCAAAGTCTGTCAAAAAAGGCTGGATCACCGCCGAAGAATATGCGGAGATCGTTGGTGAACCGTATGCAGCATAAAAGCTGGCCTGCCCTCTGCGAAAGCCTGCTGGACAGGCTGGAAACGCTGGGGGCGGACACTGCCACTGAACGAGCAGAGTTTGGTGTGCTGATGGTGGACTGCTGCATGAGAGGGTGCGGGGCGGACCTGCGCCCGAAAGGAGATGTTAAAGATGGCGATTAAAGCCTATTCCTATGCGAAGGATGGGAGCAAGGCTCTGAGCAAAAACTTCCACGTCCGGGAGTTTCGGTGCAAGGACGGGAGCGACCCGATCTTTATCGACGATGAGCTTGTGACCCTGCTGCAGAAAATCCGGGATCACTTCGGCAAGGCTGTGAACATCAACAGTGCTTTCCGCACTGCCAGTCACAACGCCCGGCAGAAGAAATCGTCCAAGTACAGCCAGCACCTCTATGGCAAGGCGGCTGACATCTGGATCGCTGGCGTGTCGGTGGACGCACTGGCCGCCTACGTCGAAACCCTGCTGCCCGGCAAGGGCGGCATTGGTCGGTACTACACGGACGGTTTCGTTCACGTTGATGTACGGGAGGTGAAATCCAGATGGGTGACGCAGTAAAGAATGGAGTGTGCGGGATGATTGGACTGGTTGGAAGCCTGATCGCAAGTCAGTTCGGCGGATGGGATGCAGCACTTTCCACGCTGGTTCTTTTTATGGCCGTGGATTATGTCACGGGGCTGGTGGTCGCCGGTGTGTTTCATGCCAGCCCCAAGAGCAAAAACGGTGCGTTGGAATCTCGGGCAGGATGGAAAGGGCTGTGCCGTAAAGGTGTGACCCTGCTGATCGTGTTGGTGGCTTGCCACCTCGATACGGTGATGGGATCGAATTTTATCAGGGACGCCGTTGTCATTGCCTTTATCGCAAACGAAACCTTGTCGATCATTGAAAACGCCGGGCTTATGGGTATTCCCATCCCTAAGGCATTGACCGGGGCTATTGAAATTTTGAAGCAGAAGTCCGAACAGGACAGTAAGGAGAACTGAATTATGAACGCTCATATCTACACCGAGAAGACTGTTTCCGCCGGCACTGTTACCCGCACCATCTGCCTCACGGTGGCACTGGCAAACCAGCTGCTCTCTGCGATGGGAAAGCCCATCCTGCCCATTGAGAACAGCACCATTGAACAGCTGGTGTCCGCTGGCTTCACCATCGCCGCGGCGATCCCTGGCTTTTGGTTCAATAACAGCTTCACCAAAGCGGCACTGAAAGCCGACGAGGATTTGAAGCGGTACAAGAACCAGCTGTAATAAGACCACAGCTCTGCTTTTTCCCGAAGCCCTGCGTTCCACGCGGGGTATTGATGTAGGAAAGGCGGGGCAATCTGCCCCCGCTGGCAGCCTGTTTTAGGGCTGCTGGCGGGGGCTTTTTTCTTTGCTTGGAAGTTTTGCACAAAGGAACCGTGAAAAATGTGGAAAGTCTGCATATTGACAACGGCACATCGTATCTTTTACGCTTGAATCGAAAAGAAACGCCAAAAAAGAAAGGAGGAACAAGGCGTGAGAGTGTTCAAGCATCTAAATTTTACGGATCGTCTTCGCATCGAGAAGTGGAAAAAGGAAGGAATGAGGACACGAGAGATAGCGGAGAAGCTGAGGGTTGACCCTTCCACCGTATACCGGGAATTGAAGCGGGGCAGTTATGACAGATTGAACGGAACAACCTGGGAACTGATCCAAACGTACAGCCCGGATATTGCAGAGCAGCGGTATCAAGCGAACCTCCGCGAAAAAGGACCGGGTTTGAAAATCGGTAAGGATCACGAGTTGGCGGCTTATATTGAGCGGACCATCGTGGAGCAAGATTGTTCCCCGGCGGCGGTGTATGGTTATGCGATGGAGCAGGGCAAAGTTTTCAAAACGCACATTTCCATACCCACAATTTACAACTATATCAAGAAGGGTGTTTTTTTGAACATAACACAGGAAGCCTTACCCCGGCACGGTGTACATAAAAATGAATATAAAAAGGTGAAGAAGAAAAAGGCAGCCCGTGCGCCGGCGGGAGAAAGCATTGAAAAACGCCCGGAAGAAATCCAGAGTCGAGAAGAATTTGGACACTGGGAAATGGACACGGTATATTCCGGCAAAAAGAAAAGCACCACGGCTTTGCTGGTGCTGACCGAGCGCAAGACCAGGAATGAGAAGATCATCCTTGTTCCGAACCGCCGTGCGGAAACGACCGTGCGGGCATTGGATGCCATAGAACGAAAGCTGGGCGCAGAGAAGTTTGGCACTATATATAAGAGCATCACCGTGGACAACGGAACCGAATTTGCAATGGCGGACGAGATCGAGCGTTCCTGCCTGATTGACGGCCAGCGGACAAAGGTGTACTACTGCCACCCGTATTCCTCCTGGGAGCGGGGCAGCAACGAGAACGTGAACGGCATGATCCGCAGGAAGCACCCGAAAGGAACGGACTTCTCTAAAGTCACGCCGGAAGAAATCGCAGCGACGGAAGCATGGATCAACAACTACCCCCGAAAGATTCATGGGTATAAGAGCGCGGCGGCAATGTTCCGCCAATGTCTACGGGAACTAGGGTTGACCGCATGAGATAGAACATCCACTAGAAAAACGGCGTAATGCGGGAAGGATGGCTGACAGGTAAAGAATGGCAAAACTGAACAGTAAAGCAGGGCTGAAAGGTGGAAAACCTTACGGCTTGTTAGTGTTGTGGCAAAATATACAAAAGAAAAGCTGAATTTTTGGCGCATTTAATGCTTTACTTTTCCTTTCAATTGTTTCATGATTTCGGATATTGACTTTAGATTGAAATTGCGGTATAGTAAGGATGCGGAGAGCGGAAAACGCCCCGCTGAGTACTGAACTTCGGGTCCAAGACCCGTAGAAAGATATAGGAGGTTTGATTATGTACTATTACATTCTGGGCTGTGGTATCGCATGTCTGGTCCTGTTCGGCATCAACAGCATGGACACGGTATGTGTCAAGCCGGCCGAGATCCTGGGCAAGGTCATTCTGTGGCCTCTCGCCCTGATGGAAGCAGTTGTTCGTTACAGCTCCACTCATCACAACATCAAGACCGCGCTGTAAAACATCTCGTTCCCAGGTAAAACGACAATCAGGCGGCTGCGCTTTTTTGGAAGGCGCAGCCGCCTTTTTGTTTTGCACTTTGGCGCGGCGTATGGTACAATAAGAAAAAACCCGCCCGGCGGGCTCACCCTGAACAACGAATAGGAGAACTATGAAACCCGATTACAAGCTGGTCGCAAAGGCCAAATATATCCACATGACCGCCGACCTTGCCAGCGAGCTCTGGCACGAGGTCTACAAGCGCTATTACCCGGCGAAGCAGCTGGACGCGCTGGTGGAGACGCTGCAGAGCGCCGACGCCATCGAAGAGGACATCGACCGCGATGTGAACTACTTCCTCGTCTTTCTGGGCGACAAGCTCATCGGCTACTTTGCCTGGAAGATGGAGAACACCGCCCTGCACCTGCTCCATCTCTATCTGAAGCCGGAGTACCGGGGCAAGGCTATCGGCCGCGACATCGTGGCCTCCTGCGAGCGGCTGGCCCGCGGCGAGGGCCGGGGCCGCGTCTGCTGCGAGGTGCACACCAAGTGCCTGCCGGTGCAGCAGTTCTTCAAGGCGCGGGGCTACCGGCTGCTCAAGCCCGTGGAGAACGCGGTGGGCGGCATCTCCATGCAGCTGACCGAAATGGAAAAGATGCTCTGAAATTTCCCATTGCAATTTTCCTGCGTTTGTACTACACTAATGTAGTGCAATGAAGTGCCCATCGCGGGCCAGACCCCCACCAAAACGACAAGGGAGGAAACGAGCCATGGCAAAAGATCATCCCACCGGAGAGTCCGGCCTGTATTCGGCATTGCTGGAACTGAAAACGCCGGAAGAATGCTATCGCTTTTTGCAGGATGTGTGCAGCTACGCCGAGCTGAGTGCAATGGAGCAGCGCTACAACATCGCAGAAAAGCTGGTCAGCAAGCAGAGCTATACCAGCATCATGGGCAACATCGGCGCGTCCAGCGCCATCATCAGCCGGGTCAGCCGGGTCATCAGCAGGGAGGACAGTGTGCTGCGCCGTCTGCTGGAAGAAAAGGCCGAGGCACCCACCGAGGAATAATGCAGGACCGCGCACGGCGGGGCAGGGGAGCACTCCGCCCGCAGTGCGCTTTTTTATCCCCTGCTGCGCACAGCGCACAGCAGGGCCGCAGGAAGGAGCAGATACAATGAGCAAAGCAGTTGTCTTTTTCGCCGATGGCACAGAAGAGTGCGAGGCATTGCTGGTGGCGGACCTTCTCCGCCGCGCCAAAGTCGAGGTCATCGTGGCGTCTGCCATGGGCCGCAGGGAGCTGGTCAGCAGCCATAACATCCACCTGACCGCCGACGCTCTGGCCGAAGAGGTGGATTATTCCGACGTGGACATGGTCGTCCTGCCCGGCGGCATCCCCGGCACCCCGAACCTTGCCGCCAACAAGACCGTGACCGACACCTGCACCGCCTTTGCCAGGGCAGGCCGGAAGGTGGCGGCCATCTGCGCGGCCCCCAGCATCCTGGCTTCACTGGGCCTGCTGGAGGGCCGGAACGCCACCGCCCACGCCGGGTTCCAGGACAAACTGGCCGGGGCCGTCGTCCACGACGAAGAGGTCGTGGTGGATGGCAGCATCACCACCAGCTACGGCCTCGGCGGCGCCATCCCCTTTGCGCTGGAGCTGGTCCGCCAGCTGGCCGGCCCGGCGGAAGCCGACCGCATCCAAAACGCCATCGCCTATCGGCACTGAGAGGAGGCTTCCCCCATGCGCTTTGTCACCTGCCGTCTGCCGGACGGCATCGAAGATCCGGCCATCCTGTCGGCAGATGGCCGTCAGGTCTGGCCGCTGAGCTGGCTGGGCTTGCGCTATGAGACGCTGTCCGACGCCATCCCGTTCCTGACCCCGCAGGTGCGGGCGGGGCTGTCGCTGGCCATTGCGGGCATCCCGGCCCTGCCCATCGAGGCCGTCACGCTGGAAAGTCCCATCCCGGCTCCGGCGCAGGACGTCATCTGCCTGGGCATCAACTACATGGCCCACTCGGACGAGGCGGAAAAGTATTCCGCCGACGCCTTTGCGACCCGGCATCAGGATGCCATCTACTTTTCCAAGCGGGTCACGCGGGCGGTGCCGGACGGCGGCTTCATCGAGGCCCACACCGACCTTGTGAAGAAGCTGGACTACGAATGCGAGCTGGCTGTGGTGCTGGGCATGGATGCCAAAGATGTGCCTGCCGGGCAGACGAAGGACGTCGTCTTCGGCTACACCATCCTGAACGACGTCTCGGCCCGCGATGTCCAGACGGCCCACAAGCAGTGGTATTTCGGCAAGAGTCTGGACGGCTTCACACCCATTGGGCCTTGTATCGTCACGGCGGACGAGTTCGAGACCTATCCGCCCAGACTGGGCATCCGCAGCTTCGTCAATGGCGAGAAGCGGCAGGACTCCAACACCGGCCTGCAGCTCTTTGACATCGACCACGTCATCGCGGAGCTTTCGCAGGGGATGACCCTGAAGGCGGGCACCCTCATCGCCACCGGTACCCCGGCGGGCGTCGGCATGGGGATGGATCCGCCGCAGTTCCTCGTCCCCGGCGATGTCGTGCAATGCGAGATCGACGGCATCGGCACCCTGACGAACCCAGTCCGTTGAACGATGAGAACGACGGCCCCGGACATGACGCCGGGGCTGTTTTTTGATTTCCGAACTGTAATATAGTCACTGAAATTTTGATTTTGTTTAGAAAAAGAGGGGTAAACCTGTCTTATTCATAAACTGTTCAAAATAAATTCATATACAGTTCATTGACATCCGGTATACATAGGGCAACGAAAGGCGCACCGCTGCGCCAAACCCCAGAACCGTACAGCAATGCAGACCCCAAAAAGAACGGCCTGTGTTTGAGGAAAGGAATTGGAACGCTATGAAAATTGGTTTTACAGAGCTGATCCTTGTCGTGATCGTTGCGTTCGTGGTCATCGGCCCGGATAAGCTGCCGGAGTACGCACGCAAGCTCGGCAAGATGCTGCGTGAGCTGAAGAAGTACACCGGCGCAGCCTCCGAGGAGATCCAGAAGAACGTCGTCGAGCCGCTGAACGAGATCCAGGCTCCCATCAAGGAGGCGGTCGCCCCCCTGACGGACCTCAAGAAGGACATCGACGACAGCATGAAGGATGTGACCAAGAGCTTCACCAACATCGGCAAGACCAGCAAGGAAGAGGCAAAGAAGGCCGAGGAGGCCGAAGAGGTCACCGAGCTGGAAGATGCCGTGGAGGAGCTGCCCGAAGAGCCTGCCAAGGCCGAGGCTGCTCCCGCAGAAGAGTCTGCGAAGGCGGAGGAAGCACCGGCTGAGGCTGCGGAACCCGTGAAGGCCGCAGAAAAGCCCGCCGAAACGGAAGCGCCCGCCCCGGCTGCGGAAGCTGCCCCCGCCCAGGAAGCCGAAGCCGCTGCCCCGGCGGAAGAGGCCAAGGCCTGACCGTCCCTGTTTGGATGCACCCGCGCCCGCGGTTGTACGATACATTGCAAATCAGCCCGCCCGCACGGCGCGGCAAGAGTAAAAAGGAGATTTTATTATGAGAATCGGACCTCAGGAGTTTATCATCGTTCTGATCATCGTTCTGGTCATCTTTGGACCCAAGAACCTGCCGAAGCTGGGCAAGATGTTCGGCAAGACCATGAAGAACTTCAAGGAAGGCATGGACGACGTCGATGACAACGGCGAAGTCAAGAAGACCGAGACCCAGTCTGAGGACAAGGCTGAGAAGAAGGACGAGGAGTAATTCGTGGCTACAAACGTTAAGCGCAAAAAGAAAGCCGAAGTCATGTCGGAGGACGGCAGCATGACGCTGACCGGCCACCTGAAAGAGCTGCGGAACCGGCTGATCATCTGCGCAGTCGTGTTTGTGGTGGGTGTGATCGGTTTTCTGGCAGTTTCGGACAAACTGATCGATCTGCTGACGGCCATGGCCCGGAATGCGAACTATACCTTCGTCTTCCTGGCCCCGCAGGAGAAGCTGATGCAGTACTTCCGCGTTTCGCTGATCGCGGCGGTGGTCATCACCGTGCCGGTGGCGCTGTATCAGATCTACGCCTTTGCAAAGCCGGGCCTGAAGCGGAGCGAGAGCTTCTTCTTCAAGCTGGTGCTGCTGCTCGGCCTGATGCTGTTCTGCGTCGGCATCCTGTTCGCCTATAAGGTCACCCTGCCCTTTATGCTGAACTTCCTGGTCACTCTGGAAGGCACCGATTACATCACGGCGTCCATCAGCATCGAGAGCTACATCAACCTCTGCCTGACGATGTTCATCATCTTCGGCTGCGTCTTTGAGATGCCGCTGGTCACCATCATTCTGGCCAAGATGGGCATCGCAAACCCGGAGATCATGAAGAAGGGCCGCGGCGTTGCCATCGTGCTCATCTTCCTGGTCGCAGCCATCATCACCCCACCGGACATCGTGTCCCAGTGCTTCGTGGCAGTGCCCATGTGCCTGCTGTACTTCGTCAGCATCTTCCTGAGCGGCATCTTCTACAAGCCCAGAACGGACGATGATGAGGACGACGAGGAAGAGGACGAACCCGACGAGGAATAAGTCTTCTGGCCTTTCATTGCAACGAAAACGCGCTCTGCCTTGCGGCGGGGCGCGTTTTTTGCGCCCTGCGGCCCACAGAACACAGCCGCGCCCCGCACGAGACTGGAAAAATCCGAAAAAATGGCTCCCCATCTGCGGCAGAATATGTTATAATGGCAACAAGGTAAAACGATCAGCGGGCGACCGCTGCGGAAAAGGGGTAAATGAATCATGAAAGAATACGCATTTGGCATTGACCTGGGCGGCACCACCGCAAAGGTCGGTCTGTTCACCACGTCCGGCGCACTGCTGGAAAAGTGGGAGGTGCCCACCGACACCTCCAATGCCGGTGAGCACATCCTCGAAAATCTGGCCGACGCCATTCACGGCAAGATGACCGAGAAGGAAATCGCCGCAGAGCAGGTCGAGGGCGTGGGCATCGGTGTGCCCGGCCCGGTGCTGAACTCCAGCGTCGTGCCCATCGTCTGTGCCAACCTCGGCGGCTGGGGCGAGCGGAACGTTTCCGCCCAGCTGTCCGGCCTGCTGGACGGCCTGAAGGTCCTTGTCGGCAACGACGCCAACGTCGCCGCCCTGGGCGAGATCTGGATGGGCACCGCCAAGGGCTGCCGCAGCGCAGTCATGGTCACGCTGGGCACGGGTGTCGGCGGCGGCGTCATCGTCAACGGCAAGGTCATTGATGGTGCCCACGGCGCGGGCGGCGAGATCGGCCACATCACGGTCGATCCGCACGAGACGGCCGTCTGCGGCTGCGGCAAGCGCGGCTGTCTGGAGCAGTACTCCAGCGCCACCGGCGTCGTCCGCTGCATGAAGAAGCTGCTGGACGAGAACCCGGAGGTGGAGTGCGTCCTGCGCGGCACCGATTTTGTCGCCAAGGACGTCTTTGATGCCGCCCGCAATGGCGATGCGCTGGCCTCCCGCGAGGTCGAGGATATGTCCAACACGCTGGGCATGGCGCTGGCCAGCATCGCCTCCACAACCGACCCCGAAATGTTCCTCGTCGGCGGCGGCGTGGCCCGCGCAGGCGATGTCCTGTTCGACCCGCTGGTCAAGCACTTCAAGGAATACGCCTTCCGCTCCTGCCGCGAGATCCCCATCAAGGCCGCAAGCCTCGGCAATGACGCTGGCATCTATGGTGCCGTCCGTCTCATCGTGGGCGAATAAGCCGAACGTTTCCACGGGAGATCGGAAATGCAGTTGAATTTATTTGTCCGGGACGTGCAGAGCGACCAGATCATTCCCGTAAAAGTCGTTCCGACCAGTGATGCGGATTTGAAACAAACCGCTTCTGCTGGTTGGCAGACGAGCTGGAATACACAGACTGCGCGGCGTTTTCCAAACCGTGTTGCACTGAAAACAGAAACCAATGAGCTTTTAGGTCTGATGTCCTATGCAGCAGATGAAAAGTTTATGGCGGTGGAAGTAGTCTATCTGAAAAGCCAGCCGGAAAGCAATGCAAATTTGCTGCATTCCGCTGGGCAGGCAAAACGTTATCTGGGGATTGCAAAGGCGCTGTTTGCGTATGCTGTAAAAGAATCGGTAGAAAGTGGCTTTGATGGCGTTGTGCTGTTCAAGGCAAAAACGGATACGCTGCTGAGATACTATATCCGGGAGTTCGGCGCACGGCAGGTCGGGCGGTATGATCCGTTCCGGCTGGTGATCTGGGAGGATGCGGCGCAAAATCTGATCAAAGAATACGAGGTGGGCAATGATGAATGAACCAATGGAAAAAAGCTGGGTCGTTCCGTTGGAACAGGAGGATCTGGAGTATTTCGCCTATTTTCGGTCGGTCTGTAAGCGCTACAACATCGATCCATCAAAGGCAACACGTCTGGAATATGATTTTGTGATGCGTGTAGCGGAGAGTGAATTTTATCTGCAAAAAGCAGCGACCTGATTAAAAACTATAAAAGCGAAGCCGTTGAATGTTCAGCGGCTTCGCTTTTTTCGTACAGAGATTTCGGGTTACAGCGTATCTTTTCCCGGCAGCTGGTTCCACAGGCGGTAGTAGACGCCGTGCTGTGCGAGCAGCTCATCGTGGGTGCCGGATTCCTCAATGCCGTCGGAGCCGAGGACGAGGATGCGGTCGTAGTTCTTGATGGTGGTCAGGCGGTGGGCGATGGTCAGGGTGGTGCGGCCGTGGGCCAGCTTTTCAAGGCTCTGGCCCACCAGGATCTCGCTCTCATTGTCCAGGGCGCTGGTGGCCTCGTCCAGGATCAGGATGGGCGGGTTCTTCAGGAAGACGCGGGCGATGGCGATGCGCTGCTTCTGGCCGCCGGAGAGCTTGACGCCGCGCTCACCGACGTAGGTGTCGAAGCCGTTCTTCAGGGCGAGGATGAACCGCTCGGCACCGGCCAGACGGGCCGCTTCGATGATCTCCTCGCGGGAGGCACCGGGCTTGCCGTAGGCGATGTTGTCCGCCACCGAGCCGCTGAACAGATACACGTCCTGCTGGACGATGCCGATGTCCTCGCGCAGGCTCTTGAGGGTGACGTGCTGGATGTCCTGCCCGTCGATGAGGATGCGGCCGCCGGTCACATCGTAGAAGCGGGGGATAAGGTTGCACAGGGTCGTCTTGCCGCCGCCGGAGGGGCCGACCAGCGCCAGTCGCTCACCGGCTTTGATGTCGAGGCTGACGTGGTGCAGGACCTTGTTGTGGTCGTCCGGGTATTCGAAGCTGACATCCTCGAACCGGATGGCACCGGGGCCGGGCTGAAGGGGCTTGGCGTCGGGGGCATCGTGGATGGGCACCGGGGTGTCCATGATCTCGGCAAAGCGCTCGATGCCGGTCATGCCGCGCTGGAACTGCTCGGCGAACTCGACGATGCGGCGGATGGTGGCGATGAGGGTGGTGACGTAGAGCATATAGGCCACAAGGTCACCGGCGGTGATCCTGCCGTTGACCAGCGACAGACCGCCCGCCAGAATGACCACCAGATACATCAGGCCATCGAACAGGCGGGTGGAGGTGTTGAACGCAGCCATGGCGTAGTAGCCAAGGGTCTTGATCTGCTCAAAGTCTTTGTTGCCCTGCGCAAATTTTTCGCGCTCCTGGTCCTCGGCGGCAAAGGCCTTGACGACGCCCTGCCCCAGCAGGCTGTCCTCGATGGTGGCATTCAGCTCGCCGATCTGGACGCGCTGCTGGCGGAACCGGGCGCGGAGCTTCTGGTTCAGCTTGACCGAGACGACCCCCATCAGCGGCACACAGGCGAAGACTGCCAGCGTCAGCGGGATGCTGGCCCGGCAGAGGATGATGAAGGACGCCAGGATCTTGATGAAGGCGATGAAAAATTCCTCCGGGCAGTGGTGGGCGAACTCGGTCACATCGAACAGGTCGTTGGTGATGCGGCCCATGATGGTGCCGACCTTGGTGTTGTTGTAATAGGTGTGGTCGAGCAGCAGCAGGTGGTCGAAGGCATCGCGGCGCATGTCGGTCTCGATGTGGACGCCCATGATGTGGCCGATGCTGGACATGAAATACTGCGCCGCTCCATCCATGATGCGGAGCACGAAGTAGATGCCCGCCAGCTTGAGCACGATGCCGGCCGTCAGGGTGATGCCTACCCCCATGGCCGAGTTGGTGATGGCGCTCATGATCTTGGGCAGGATGATGTCGCACAGGGTGGTCAGCGCTGCGCAGAACAGGTCAAAAAAGAGGACGCCCTTGTACTTGGCCAGATACGGCAGAAAGCGCCGGATGAGGGCGCGGCTGCTGGTGTGGTGTGCGGCGGGGTCCTGGGTGGATCGGATCTGTGTTTTTGGCATGGTTTCTCCTATTTTTGACCCTCTCCGGCAGCGCGCCAGCGCGGACAGAGAGGGTCGTAATGTTACTTTTTACGATAATCCCGCTCGCCGTAAATGGCGGTGCCGATGCGGACAAGGGTGGCACCCTCGCGGATGGCGTTCTCGTAGTCGCCGCTCATGCCCATGGAGAGGGTCTCCATCTTCACGTTGGCATAGCCGCGCTCTCCGGCCTGCACGAACAGCTTGTGCACCGCCGCTAAATAAGCGCGGTTCCGGGCGTCGTCATCGTTGACGGGCGGGATGGCCATCAGGCCGCAGACCCGGATGTGCTCCTGTGCGGCGGCAGTGTCCAGCAGGGGCCAGAGCTGCTCCGGCGAAACGCCGGACTTTGACGCCTCGCCGCCGATGTTCACTTCCAGCAGCACGTTCTGGACAAGGCCCGCCTTGGCGGCTTCCTTCTCGATGGCGGCAAGCAGATGCTCACTGTCCACGCTCTGGATGAGGCTGGCGCGGCCCAGCACTTTTTTGATCTTATTGGTCTGCAAATGGCCGATGAAGTGGCTTGGTTTGCCGCAGTAGGCCCCGGCGTCAAAGTTTGCGCAAAGCTCCTGCACATGGTTTTCGCCAAACACGTCAATGGGCAGGGCGGCACTAGCCGCCACGGTTTCCGCAGTGCGGGTCTTGCAGGCAGCGCAGAGCTGCACCTCGGCGGGGTCGCGCCCGGCCTCGCGGGCCGCAGCGGCCATGGTCTCCCGGATGGCGGCAACGGCCTCCCGCATCTCTTCCAGCGTTTTTTCAGCCATACAACTCAGTCCTCCTCCGTATATCTGGCGCGCTCACCGCCGATGAGCTTCGGGCGGGTGCGGGCGCAGAGAATGTTCGCTTCGCCGATCCGGGAAAGGTTCAGCCGCACCGGCACGGCCACCCGGCGCAGGTGCATCCCGATGAGGGTGCCGCCGATGTCGATGCCCGCATGGGCGCGGATCTCCTCCACTGCGATGGGGTCCTGGAACTGCTTCCAGCAGGTGGTGGCCCAGCTGCCGCCTGCGTGGGGGCGGGGCACGACGCAGACTTCTTCCCAGCCGTATTTCTCGGCGGCTTCCCGCTCGATGATGAGGGCGCGGTTCAGGTGCTCGCAGCACTGCGCGGCCAGCCAGATGCCGTTTTCGGCCAGCACCGGTGCGATGCCGGCATAGACGGCCTGCGCGGCTTCCAGGCTGCTGTCCTTGCCGATGTGCCCGCCGACGATCTCGCTGGACGAGCAGCCCACCACAAAGACATCGCCTTTGCGCAGCTTGGCCTGCGCCAGAAGTTCGGTCACGGCCTGCCGTGCCTCGGTTTCGATCTGCTGTTTGAATGCTTCCGTCATAATGGATTCACCTCATATCTACCCTTGCGCGCAGGGCCCGCCGCCTCTTGGCATGGTGGGCCTGCGCGTTTTGTAAAAAACCGGCCCGGCCCGCAAAGCGGGACGGAGAGGGTTTACACCCTGACCCAGTGCAGTTTTGTTTCCCCGGAAATAGCCAGATAGACCCGGCTGCCCACCGGGCAGAGCGCCGTGGTGCTGCCGGAGCTGCCGCCGGGGATCGTCCGCTGCCAGCTGCCGCTGGCGGGTGCGACCGCCTCGGCGCGGATGTCGCTGGCCGAGAGGGAGAACAGCCCCTCCTGCATCGTCTGGCTCAGCCGCAGGGCCATGCCCCGCAGCAGAGTGCGCCCGGCGTGGTCTTCCAGCCAGCCGGACCGGGCCCAGCGGTAACTGATGTAGAGCGTACCGTCCGCATCCAGCGATAGGGCACCGGGGTAGCCGGGCAGGCCGTACAGATGGGTCGAGCAGCCTTTGCCCCCGGCCGTCCGGTCGCGGGCGGCGGTGTCCACCGCCCAGACGCAGCGGCTCCCCAGGTCGGAGACATAGAGCGTCTCCGCTGCCTCATCCAGCGCAAGGCCGGAGGCCCCGGCGATGCCGGTCAGGACGGTCTCCACCGTGCGGGCGGCGGGGTCGTAGACGTAGACGCTTCCGGTGCCGGTGTGGGCAGTCAGTTCGGTGCGCAGGGCGCTCTCCACGCCGTGCCGGGCGCGGGCGGCGGCAAGGTCGGTGAAGTAGACCGCGCCGTTTGATGCTGCGGCCACTGCCGTGGGGCAGGAGAGGGCGCGGCCGTCGATCTGGCTCACGGTGAGTTCCACCGTCACGCCCCACTGGTCGCTGTTCACCCGGTAGAGCCGCCCGCCCTCCGATTCCAGCGTCGTCATCCAGATGGTGCCGTCCGGTGCAAAGGCGAAATCGGTGATCTCGCCTGCCGTCGTCAGCACTTCGGTCCGGCCGGTGCCGTCCGGCTGCATCCGCAGCAGGCAGCCATTCTTGCCGGATCGGGCGGCGGCGTAGAGCCAGCCGTTGTTCTCCCGCAGGGCGGAGATCTCCGTGTAGGGGGCCAGTTCCAGAACGCCGCCTTCGGCGGCGGTCTGCGCCCCGGTCTCCTGTCGGACGTCCGGGGCGGTGTAGGGCGTGGGCGCGGCCTCGATGGGCCGCAGCACCAGCCCCCAGATGAGGGCCACCGCAGCGCAGAGCACAAAGACGATGCTCAGCTTCTGGAACCGCTGCAGCACCTCTTCCCGCTCGGCAGCGCGCTGGGCCTCCTGCACTGCCCGGCGGCGGGCCGCTGCGGCGCTGGTCTTCTGGGCGCGGCGCATCCAGCGGTCCACCCAGAGCGCCGCACTGGGGCCGACGGTCAGCGATGCGATGAGCAGGATGAGCAGCAATTCAACAAGTCCGATCCGCATGGAGGACTCCCTTCCTCTGGTCAAAAACAGATGGGTATTCGTATCGTTTCAGTATAGCACAACTGTGCCGGAAAGTGCAAGCGCGCCCCGGCGGGGCAAACAAAAAGCAAGCGGCCCGGAACAGAGCCGCTTGCGGGAGGGTTCAGGTGCGCCATTTTTTTCGCCGCGCACCCAGAGCGCGGCGGAACGGACGGTAGTACCGGTAATAGAACTTTGCGCCGAGGAGCGGCTCCATCACCTCTTCGTCGAACCGCATGGCCCGGCTCTTCTCCTTCCAGCTGGAATGGTAATGGTGGATGGAGTAGGTATGGGGGGTGATGTCGCAGGTGGAACCGGCATAGGCCACCGGGCAGAAATACTCCACCGGAAAAACTTCCATCTCCGGGGTGGACTGGCGGGTGCCGTCGGCCCGGATGCCGAACCGGGCAAAGACGGGAAGATTTCGTTTCGGGCAGGGGGTCAGGTCGCAGCTGCCGTCCGGCAGCAGGAAGGGCAGGCTGTCATAATCATCCAGCAGGGCTTTCACCACCGGGCTGCGGGCCTCGGCCCCGAAGCCAAGGCCGGTGGCGACCTCGTTGTTGTGCTGGAAGCCGAAGAAGGCCGGATACGCCAGCAGGTCGTCCAGCGGGCGGAGCAGCTCGACGTCGGTGTCCATGTAGATGCCGCCCTGCTCGTACAGGATCTTCAGGCGGGCATAGTCGGCCACAAAGGCCCAGCGGCGGGCATCGTAGGCCTGCCGGGTGTAAAGCGACTGGGAAACGTCGAAGTTCTGCTCGTTCCACTCGATGATCTCATAGTCCGGGCAGTATTTTTTCCAGCTGCGGATGCAGTTCTGGATGTTTTTGGGTTTGGGCGCGCCGCCAAACCAGCAGTAGTGGAGAACTTTCGGGATGCTCATAAACAAAACCTCCGGCTCAGGATCGGATGCTGCTGCGCAGAGCGCGGAGCTTGTGCAGCAGGTCGTGGTCAAACAGGAAGGCAGCGCCCGCAAAGGCAGCGCCGATCCAGATCATATGCAGCAGGGCTACGCCGATGACGCCCGGCAGGCTGAGTTCCGGGCGGCTCTGGATGCCCACGATGCGTAGGATGAGAACCATCAGGCCCAGATCACAGACCCATTTCAGGGCGTGGCGGGCCATGCGCTGGTACAGGATGTTCCGGTAGGTGTAGCGGAAGATGAGCACCAGGCGGCAGAGCAGCGCGGCCAGGGTGCCGAACAGGCAGCCGTAGATGCCGAAGAACTGGATGCCAAGGAGGGTGACGGTCAGATTGATGGCCATTTCGACCAGAGCATGCCAGCGGGTCTGCTGGAACGCGCCTTCGAACTGGACGGCTTGGTGGTAGATGCTTTTGCCGCTCTCCAGCACGGCCTTGAGGGCGAAGAGCAGCAGCAGGAAGGCGTCAATGTAGTTGGTGTCCTGAATGCCGCTGGTGTAGATGCGGATGACCGGCAGCAGGAAAGCCGCCGTCATGGTGTAGCAGAACGCGACAAAGGCCAGATACAGCGTCTCGCACAGGTCGAACAGGCCAAGGAACCGCTCCCGGTCGGTGTGGAAGATCTGGCCCATCCGGAACGAGATGCTGTTGAGGAACAGATTCATCACGAAGGCAATCTGGACGAAGAACATGTTGTAGATGCTGTAAACGCTGACGAGCTGAAAATTGCAGAAGTAGGACAGCAGCACCATGTCCGTGTTGTTGAAGATGACGCCGGACAGCTGATGCATCAGCACCGAGTTCTTCTGGGAGACGGCGGAGTAATCCGGTTTGGCGTGATGGTCGATCCAGGGGTAGTTCTTGTGGGTGTACCACAGGATGACCGGGATGGGCAGCATGGAGCACAGGCAGTACAGCAGCTGCATGGCCAGAAGGTTCCGGGTGAGCATCAGCACCAGCACCTTGCCGATGCCAGAGATCAGGTTGGTGGCGGTCTCCAGGTTGCTGAGCACATAGCGGCGGCCGTCCACATCCATCAGCAGCCGGTACTTGGCCTGCACAAAAAAGCTGGTGACGGAGGGCAAGCCGTACAGGATGGTGTACAGCAGCACGACGCCGCGCGGCAGGGTGAAGTGCACCACCATGGGGTACACGACGCCGATGGCCACCACGATGAGGGCATACAGTGTGCCGGTGCGGCGGTAATAGTGGTCGGTGGCGGCCAGGATCTCGCTCACGGTCTGGTGGTCATCCATCGCCACCGGGCGGTAAAGCGCCTGGGTGGTGGCCAGGCCGACCCCGGCTTCGAGCAGGTAGAGGTAGGCGAACAGCTGCTTGATGGTGTTCAGCTCGCCGTTGACGCCGGAACCGTAATAGGTCAGATAGAGCCGGGGCATGAGAAAGCCCAGCAGGATGGTCACAAACTGGCAGAACAGGCCGGTGAGCATGTTCCGCTCCACACGGGAAAGGTTCTTGAATTTCATAGAAACTCCAACGCCTCCGGGAAGGCATACATTTTTCATTCTGTTTTTTACTATAAAGGGTGCGGCCCGCATTGTCAAGAAATCCGGACGAAAAAACGAACGATCTGCGCGTTTTCACGGCAGGGACGGAAATTCGTTTGGATTGCACCGGCCAGTCGTGGTATACTGAATGTGTTCGGGTTTTCCAAAGCATTCACCCAAACTTCACAGAAATTTCCAAACTTCGCGGTATGATAACCTCAGAATACCAGACACTTTTGAGTGAGGAGGGAGCCATAGATGGCAAAAATTCTGATCGTTGATGATGAACCCCGCATCCGGGAACTGATCCGGGAGCATCTGCAATATGCGGGCTATGTCTGCGAGGAGGCAGGCGACGGCTCGGCGGCGCTTTCGCTGCTGAGCGGCGGCGGATACGATCTGGTGATCCTGGATGTGATGATGCCGTTCATGGACGGCATGACCTGCCTGCGGGAGATGCGCACCCGCCACATCAACACGCCGGTCATCATCCTGACCGCACGCGGCGAGGAATACGATAAACTGGCGGGCCTGGAGGGCGGCGCGGACGACTATGTGGTCAAGCCCTTCTCCCCGCGCGAGCTGGTGGCCCGCGTCCGGGCCGTGCTCAACCGCACCATGCCCCGGAGTGAGGCTTCCGACGGCACCATGACCTTCGGTGACCTGACCATCGACACGGCCAGCCACACCGTCCGCGTGGCGGGCGAAGAAGTGAGCCTGACGCCCAAGGAGTTCGACCTGCTGGTCTTCCTGGCATCGAACAAGGGCATCGCCCTCAGCCGCGAAAAGATCTTGCAGAAGGTGTGGAACTACGATTACTTCGGCGAGGACCGCACCGTGGACACCCACGTCAAGATGCTGCGCGGCCACCTGGGCAAGTGCCGGGGCTACATCGCCACGGTCTGGGGCATCGGCTACAAGTTCGACCCCGATGCGGCACGATAAAACGGAGGAGCGCAGTTGATGCGGCAACTGGGAAAAAATCGGCGTTCCATCGGCATCCGCGGGCAGATGATGTGGTTCTTGTGCCTGATCTGCCTGCTGCTGCTGGGGTTGTTCTGGTTCCTGAGCACCCAGCTGCTGGAGCCGCTGTACACCAAACACATCCAGAAGCAGCTGACGGCAGAGGCCGAGATGATCGTGGCCGAGATGGATGACGCCATCGCAAAGGGGGAGATCCTCTCGTACTGGGCGTTCGGCGGCATCAAGGTGACGAACGACGACTTCTTCAGCCAGCTGGGCAGTGACATCTATTCCAGCGGGGAGCTGAGCAGTTTTTGCGTGGATATTTCGGACGCAACGCTCCGCACCATCAAAAAATACGAGAACCTCTCCTATTGCAGCCTGCACCAGAAGTCGTTCCCCGATACGCTGGATGACGACATCGCTTATTCCACTGCCCGGCAGGTGCGGCAGTACTGCCGCGAGAACGGGGCCTTCGCCCGTGTGCTCCCGGCGGCCAAGCCGTCGGCCTACAATCAGCTGGTCGTGGGCCGGATGACCGCCGATGGGGCCTATACGGTGCTGGTGAGCACCACCCTGATGCACGTGTCCGAGGCGGGCGAGGTGATGAGCACCGTGCTGCCGCTGGCGGCGGCGCTCATCTTCGCCTTCTCGATGAGCGCGGCGTGGCTGTTCAGCGAGTGGTTCACAAAGCCGCTGCGTCAGCTCTCCGGTGCGGCGCGGCAGGTGGCCCAGGGCGATTATGCCGTCCATGTGGAAACGGGCCGGAACGATGAGCTTGGCGACCTGGCCGAGGATTTCAACCACATGGCGAAGGAAGTCCAGCGGGCCTCCCAGATGCAGCGGGACCTGCTGGCCAATGTCTCCCACGACCTGCGCACCCCGCTCACCCTCATCAAGGGCTACGCCGAGACCGTGCGCGACATCACCGGCGACGACAAGGCTCACCGCGACGAGCAGATGAACATCATCGTGGACGAGGCCGACCGCCTGACGGCTCTGGTCTCCAGCGTCATGGAACTGAGCAAGGTGACGAGCGGCGCGGAAAAATGCGAGAAAGTCCATTTCGATATGGGCCAGCTCTGCGACGAGGTCAGCGAACGGTACGACGCCGTCTGTGCCCAGAACGGCTGGCAGCTGAAACTGGAGCTGCCGGACGAGGAACTGCCCGTCTACGCCGACCCCAACATGATGCAGCGGGCGTTGCACAACCTGCTGGGCAACGCGATGCACCACATGGGAGCGGACGGCATCTTCGTGCTGCGGGCCGCACCATCTGCCGAGGGCGTCCGGGTCGAGGTCGAGGACCACGGCCCCGGCATCGCCGCCGAGGACCTGCCCTATATCTTTGACCGCTACTACCGCTCCCGCTCCGATGCGGGCAAGCAGGGCACGGGCCTGGGCCTGTCCATCACAAAAGCCATTTTCCAGCAGCACGGCTTCCGCTTCGGTGTGCAGAGCACCGTGGGCAAAGGAACGACGTTCTGGTTCATCATGACTTCAGAGTAACAAAAAATCCTGCGCAAAAGCGCAGGATTTTTTGTTATGAGTCGGCAGAACGGTAGATGCCCAGGCTGTTGTCCGGGTCGGGCATCTTGACACGGGAGGCGCGGTCGTTGACCTGGACCAGCATCCAGCCCATGAGGGCCAGCACGGCCAGAATGATGAGCCATTTGACGGCGTTGGGGAGCTTTTTCATCGTGACGTTCCTTTTTTCTTAAACTTCCGGGCGGCAGCGCTTCCGGGCGCGGGCCAGCAGTGCGGCCGCATCGGCAGCGGAAGGCTCGTTCACCCAGGCCGGGCGGGGCGCAGCCCCTGCGCCGGAACTGCCCTTCTCCGCAAAGGAGGCAAGGCCGGTGTCGGTGCGGTCGTTCCAGGGCGAGAAGCCGTCGGGGGCGATGTGGGCACCGAGGCGGCAGTCCAGCACGGTGGTCTTGCCGGTGGGGCGCCAGGGCCGGCCCAGATAGACCGTCCCGGCCGGGCAGTCCGAGACGAGATCGCAGTCCCAGAAGACAAAGCCCAGCCCGTCCGCCGGGCCGGACGGTGCCGTGACGAAGCTGCGGGGGATGTGGTTGTTCACGGTGCGCAGAGTGCACTGCTCAAACAGGGCGTCTGCCCCGCCGAAGATGAAGTCGATGTCGCCCGCGATCTCACAGTTCTGGTAATACTGCGCGGAGGCCCGCCGGGGCGCAAAGGTGCGGGGGCCGAGGAAACCGTCCTTCTCCCGCTCCTTTTCGGGCAGCGGGGCGCAGAACAGGGTGTCCTGATTGCCCAGCAGCTTCACCCGGCGGAACACGGCCCGCGCACTGTCCACATAGGCTGCGATGGCCTGCCCCACCAGACTGCCCGGCCCGGCATCGTTGGCGATGGTCAGATCCTCCACGGTGAGGCTCTCCCCGCTGAAGAAGGCCGTGTAGCTGCGGAAGGTGTGGGTGGGCCGCCCGTCCGGGTGGGGCAGCTTGCCGCCGTCGGCCCAGACGAGGATGGTCTGGTCGGCACCGGCACCCCGCAGGGTGATGCAGCGTTTTTCGCAGACCAGCTTTTCCCGGTAGACGCCGGGCCCGATGACGATCTCGGCTTCCAGTTCATAAGGTACGGCCAGCACAGCCTCGGACACCGAAGCGTAATCGCCGCTTCCGTCCTGCGCAACGGTAAGATGCAGCATAGAAAGGGACCTCCTACAAAAAAGATAGTGTTATTATAGTCCCTATTTGTGAATAAATCAACGCCCGCAGGCTTCCAGCCGGAGCACGGCTGCGGTGATGTCGTCGGGTCGGCCGGTCGCCTCGGCGCGAGCGCGGGCCGTTTCCACCAGCGTTTTGGCCAGCACTTCGGGCGGGTCGGCTGCGGCAGCAGAGAGCTCCAGCTGCTTGAGCACCCAGCCGGTGCCGTCCACGAGCAGACCGTCCGACACCAGCACGGCGTAATCGCCCGCCGCCAGATGCACCACCCGGCTCTGCCCGTTCACCCCGCCCAGGATGCCGATGGGCAGGCTGGCATCCCCCACAGGCCGTGCCCGCCCGCCGTGGACCAGAAAACCCGGTGCGGCCCCGGCCTTGAACAGCCGTGCTGTGCCGGTATAGAGGTCCACGCTGATGAGATCGAGGGTCGCGCCGCTCTCCTCATCGCTCTTGAGGGCCAGTGCTACATTGACCAGCCGTGCGGCCAGCTCGGCGGTGAAGCCTGCCTTGAGCAGGCGGGCCGTCAATTCTGCGGCCAGGTTGCCGTCCACAGCGGCCGGGCGTCCGGTGCCCATGCCGTCGCAGAGGATCATCTGCGCGGCGGTGGGGCTGCAGAACTGCTGGACCGCATCGCCGGAGATGCTGCCCCGCGCGGCGCTCCCGGCGGACCCGAAGACGGCCCGCAGAGCGGGCTTTTCGCAGAAGAGCAGGGTCGTCATCCCCTTGCAGGAGAGCACCTGGGGCGGGTCGAAGGTGCGGCGGCAGAGCCGCCCGACCTCCTGTGCCAGTGCGGCCAGCTCCGGGGCAGAGAACCGGGTGCGGGGCAGGGTGACAGCAGCCCGCGTCCGGCCCAGGTCGTCCAGCGTGACGGCAGATTCCAGCGGCGGCGTGCCGAGGCTGGCAAAAAAGTCGGCCACCCGCCCAGATTTATAGGGTTCCGGTGTGCCGGGGCGGCCCAGCTGTTCGCTCAGCACCCCCAGCGCGTCGGCCACAGCGCTGTACTGCTCCGTCAGGGCTGTGCGCATGGCCTCGGCGTGGACGCGGGTCTCCTTCCGGCTGCGGTAGAGCGCGAAGGCTTTGTTCACCGCTGCGCAGAGCGCCGCCGGGTGGATGCAGCGCCCCAGCTGGGCCGGAAGGTCGCCGGTCTCCAGATGGCCGTTCCGTTCCAGAATGGGCCGCAGGGCGTTCATGCCGTCCAGCGTCGCGGTGTATTCCTGCTTCCAGCAGCTCTCCCGCCGCCCGCAGTTGAAGCAGAGCGCATCATGGGCGTTGTCGATGACCCAGCGGAAGGTCTCGCACCGGTGGGGCAGGGCGTCGTAGACCTCGTTGACGGTCTCTGCGAGGGAGGACAGGCTTTCGGCCACCGCTTCCAGCCGGGTGGCCGCCGCCGAAAAGCGGGGCCGCTCCTCCGGCGCGTCCGGTTCGTCTGCGGGCACCGGGGCCAGCCAGCCGCCGGGCAGCAGCGCGGCCAGCCCCAGCCCAGCCCCGGCGCTGAAGGCAAAGCCAAAGGCACTGCCGGGCGGCTGGACGCAGAGCACCCCTGTCACACAGCCGCCTGCATAGGCGGCAAAGGCTTCCACCCGGCGTCCGGGGGCCAGCAGAGCAGCCGCTGCACTGGCGCAGGAGAGCCCGGCCGCCGCCGGGCCGAGGGAGGCATCCGCCCCGCAGAGGGCCGCACCCAGCACGGCACAGCAGGCAAGGGCGGCTTTCCCCTGACCCCGGCAGCAGAGGGCGGCTTCCAGCGCGGCGCAGAACACGACGCCAAGGCAGACCGGCCCCAGTGCGACCCCGCCCAGGGCCGCAGCGGCAGCGGCCCCGACGAACAGCATCCCCGTGCCGGGCGTTTCGGGCGGGAACCGCCGCAGGGCAAAGCCCAGCGCCCCCGCCAGCAGGGCGTCTGCCCCGCAGGTGAGCAGCAGGTCTACCCCGCCGCCGGTGGGGCCGAAGGCAAAGCAGACGGCCCCCAGCCCCAGGGCTCCGCAGCCCGCCAGCAGGGCGGGCCGGAACCGGCCCGGCCAGAGCCACCGTGCCGCCACGGCGGCCCCGATGGCGCAGAGCAGACAGATGCTGTCCAGCGACAGCGCCCCGAGCCCATGGAGCAGCAGCCCCAGCACTGCCCCAGCCGCACAGGCGGCGAAGCAGTCCTCCGCAAAGCCGAGCGTCAGCCCCAGCCCGAAGGGGATGAGCGCCCCATACAGCACTGCCCAGCCGCCGAGCAGCCCGGCCAGAAAAGCCGAACCCTGCCGCAGAGCCGGGCGGACGGCTGCGCGCGGCAGCAGCGCCGCCGCAAAGGGATGGAGGGTATCCTGCCTGAGAAGATCGTGCATAAAAAAATCCCCGCTTTCCGGCGGGGATCGTTTGTGTTGTTCTGTTTCCCGCGCCTTGTGCATATACTGTAGCGCGGCCGCCGGGCGGTTTTTGGGAGGGTGAAGCGAAGCGGCATCCTTTTGCCAAAACCAAGAAAAAAGCCCTGCGGCGTACAAAAACCGCAGAGCTTTTTGGAAATTTTAGAAGATTCAGCCGTTCAGCTTCTCGATGGCGGCTTTCACGCGGGCAAGGGTCGTCTCGCGGCCCATCATGCAGGCGAGGTCGGTGCCGCCGCCGGGGGTGCGCTGTCTGCCGGACAGGGCGATGCCCAGCGGGTAGAGCAGCCAGCCGTTCTTCTTGCCCAGCTCTTCGGCCCTGGCCTTGCAGGCATCAAAGACGGCGTCGCGGTCGGAGAAGTCCAGAGCTGCATCACTCAGCACGGGCAGCAGTGCTTCCAGCGCTTCCTTTGCGGACTCCGGGGTGGTCTTCTGCTTCTTGTTGGTGTACAGGCTCACGTCGTACTCCGGCATCGCATCGAAGAAGTCCAGCTGTGCGGGGATCTCGCCCAGCACCTCGCAGCGGGGCTGCAGGTTGGCGCAGAGCAGTTTCTTGTCAATGGGGGTGTGGACGGCCTGGTCGATCCAGGGCTCTGCCGCAGCCAGGAATGCGTCCGGGCTCAGGCGGCGGATATACTCCGCGTTGATGGCCCGCAGCTTGAGCGGGTCGAAGATGGCCGGAGACTTGGAGATGCCGTCCGGGCTCCAGACCTTGCGCAGCTCGTCGAGGGAGAAGATCTCCTGCTCGGCGTATTCGCCTCTGGGGCTCCAGCCCAGCAGACAGATATAGTTCAGGATGGCAGCGCTCAGATAGCCCTTGGCGCGCAGATCCTGATAGCTTGCATCGCCGTTGCGCTTGGACAGCTTGTTCTGGGCGTCCTTCATGACCGGCGGGCAGTGGATATAGGTGGGGATCTCCCAGCCGAATGCCTGATACAGCAGGTTGTATTTGGGGGTGGAAGACAGGTACTCGCTGCCGCGGATGACATGGGTGATGCCCATCAGGTGGTCGTCCACGACGTTGGCGAAGTTGTAGGTGGGCATCCCGTCGGTCTTGATGAGGATCTGGTCGTCCATCTCGCTGTTCTCGACTTCAATGTGGCCGTAGACCACATCGTCGAAGCCGGTGATGCCGGTGCGGGGGATCTTCTGGCGGATGACATAAGGCTCTCCGGCGGCCAGACGCTTCTGGACCTCCTCTTCGGGCAGGTCGCGGCAGCAGCCGTCGTAGTGGGTCATCTCGCCGTTGGCGCGCTGCTCAGCGTGCAGCGCTTCCAGGCGCTCCTCGGTGCAGAAGCAGTAATATGCCTTGCCCTCAGCGACCAGCTGTTCGGCATACTGTTTGAACATCCCCATTCGCTCGCTCTGGACATAGGGGCCGACCGGACCGCCGATGTCCGGGCCTTCGTCCCAGTTCAGCCCGGCCTCGCGCAGGGTGTTGTAAATGACGTCCACCGCGCCTTCCACATAGCGGCCCTGGTCCGTGTCCTCGATGCGGAGAATGAAGGTGCCGTCCTCGTGCTTGGCCATCAGGTAGGTGTACAGCGCGGTGCGCAGGTTGCCAACGTGCATATAGCCGGTGGGCGAGGGGGCAAAACGGGTGCGGACTTTATTGCTCGGCATAAAAAACGCTCCTTATCTATATCGGCAAATAAATTTGTGAATTGCTACCCTTTAGTTTAACTGTTCAGCGCGATTTTGTCAACGAGGAGACGCGAAGAACAGCCGGAAGGGGGCGTTCTCTCCCGGAAACGATCAAAATCGTCGAATCTGCCCAATTTTCGGAGAAAAACTTTGGAGCAAAACGCTGCCGAAACGATTGACAAACGGCGCAGAAAACGGTCAAATAAAAACGACGCATTTCAACACATTCGGGCGGAGGTAGAGGCGATGAAACAAAAATCGTTCGATGCAGTGCGGCAAAAGAGCAGGACGCTTGCGGTGCTGCTCTGTCTGGCCGTTCTGCTGCTGACCGGCTGCGGTGGAGGCGGGGCAGCTGCACCGGAACCGCCCGCGTCTGCTCCGGCGGCGGGCAGAACGGACGAGGACACGGCTTCTTCCCCGGCGGCACCCGCGCCTTCGAAACCGGAATCGGTGTCCAGTTCGACAGCCGCGTCTGAGTCGGAAGCTCAATCGCCGCAGGAACCGGAGGTGGAAGACTTTCTCCGCTGTGAGCCGATGGACTACACCAGCGTATCGGCGGTCTGCTCCGGGCAGGAGGGCACCCTCATCGTGGTCAAAGTCCGCGTGGAAAATACGACGGAACAGGTCGTCCATGCGTTCAACACCAGCGCATCGCTTGGGAACGTGACGGTGGACAACGCAGTGGACGGCATGTCTGCGGACCGGGTCGCTGCGGGCAAGGCCGCAGAACATCTGACGGCGGTGCTCCGGACGACGCAGGAGACCGTGGTGAAAAAGCCGGTCATTGCGGCCCTTGAAAGCGAAGCCGAAGCCCTGCAGCCGGGGCAGAGCGCGGTGGCGTATGGGTATGTATTCCTCCCAGCCAGCGAAGGCAGCTGGACACGGGCGGATTTTCTGTGGAAGGAGCAGGCCATCGGCAGCCTGACGCCGAAGAAGAAGCCGCAGGCCCCTGCGGAGTCGGCTGCACCGTCCGCAAAGCCGGAGCCGCCGGCCAGCTCTGAGCGCCCGGCCGCGTCGGAACGCCCTGCCGTCTCGGAGCCGCCCGCAGCTTCGCAGCCCACGGCATCGCCGTGCAGCCCGGCCGGGTCCGAACCGTCCTCGCAGCCGGAGACGTCAGCTGGGTCCGAACACCCCGCTGCATCCGAGGCACCGGCCTCGCCGCCTGCATCCAGTGCACCGTCGGCCCCGGAAACACCGGCAGCGTCCGGGACGCCTGCTTCGTCAGAAGTGCAGGAGCCGGATACGTCCGCGGCGTTCCCGGAGTTTACTGTGCTGGGGCAGACCCTGACGCCGTCCGGTTTCTGTGTGCACTTCCGGGTGAAGAACCACACAAAGGAGACGCTGGACCTGGAAAATACCGCCGCACAGTTTACGGACGCTGCGGATGGGACGTTCCGGGAAGAACGGCTTTACCAGGACGGCACAAAGAGCCGCTGGATCGGTTCGCTCTGTTATCTGACGAACGGAGCGCAGACGGACGAATATCCCTGCTACGTCGTCACGTCGGCCCGGAGCACCGTGCTGAAGCCGGGAACCTCGGCGGAGATCTGGGTCTACGGGCACCTGTCGGATACGGAGAAGGTGTCTCTGGTCGCCGTGTCGCTCTCTGCCTGCTGCGGCGGCAAAACGTGCCCCATCCCGGACGAAGATGCCCTGTTTCTGGTGCCGGGACGGAACGGCTCGAAGCGTGGGACGAGCAGCAAAAAATCTTAAAAAAATCCCAAGAACCGGAACTTTTCGCCCGGAGGCGGACTGCCTTCGGGCGTTTTTGTGCCCATTCCAAAAACATCCGGGAAGTTTTTGTCGAAAAGGACCGCAAGCGTTGACGAAGCAGGAACTATTTTGTATACTAATGAAGCACTGGAACAATTTTCCTATCACCGGATTTATGGCCGGGCAGCGTGGCCCGGAAAAATGAGGAAAATACGAGAAGCAGTGCGAATTAGAAAAAGGAGAAGCACAAAATGAAAAGTACAGGAATCGTTCGCGGGATCGATGCGCTGGGGCGGATCGTTCTGCCCAAGGAGCTGCGCACCAGCATGAAGCTGGAAACGGATGCAAAGCTCGAAATCTTCGTTGATGGAGACGCCATCGTCCTCAAAAAGTACCGCCCGAAGGGAAGCTGCGACTTCTGCGGGACCGTCGATGAGCAGGCCGTGCAGTTCGCAGGCTACTGCATCTGCTCCGCCTGCCGGAAGAAGATCGGCGCCCTCTGAGCACGGGCCGCAAAAAGGAGAAGACGCTATGAGCCAGATGATCGATTTTACGCTGCCGTCGAGCGCACCGGGGCGGATGCTTCATGCGTTCCGCTGTGTGCCGGAGGGCGAAGTGCGCGCCATCGTGCAGCTCTCGCACGGGATGGTAGAGTTCATCGACCGCTACAAGCCGCTGGCCGAGTACCTCGCCGCACGGGGCATCCTCGTGACCGGAAACGACCATCTGGGCCATGGCGGGTCCATCCGGACCAGGGCCGACTACGGCTATTTTGCCGAGCCGGACGGCAACCGGGCAGTGCTGGATGACCTTCACGCCATGACGGTTCTGACGAAAAAGCTCTACCCCGGTGTGCCGTATTTCCTGCTGGGTCACAGCATGGGCTCGTTCTATGCACGGCAGTATCTGTGCGAGTGGGGCAGTGAGCTGGACGGTGCCATCATCCTGGGGACCGGCTTCCAGCCGAAAGCGCTGGTCGCGTTTGCCCGCACGGTCTGCCGGGTGCTGGCGGTCTTTTTCGGCTGGCAGCATCGCAGCAGGCTGGTGGCGGAGCTTTCGTTCCTGGGCTACAACAAGGGACTGGAGGGCCGCACCACCCACGACTGGCTCAACCGCGACCATGCCGAGGTGGACAAGTACCTCGCCGATGAGCGGTGCACCTTCACGTTTACGCTGAATGCCTATTACAGCATGTTCACGGGCATCCTGCGGCTGTACGACCCGGCCTTTCTGGCCCGGATGCCGAAAGATCTGCCGGTGCTCTTCCTGGCCGGTGATGCCGACCCGGTGGGCGAGCGCAGTGCGGGCGTCAGGCGAGCCGTGCAGAGCATGAAGGATGCCGGGATGCGGGACGTGCAGGTCAAGTTCTACCCCGGTGCCCGGCACGAGCTTCTGGTGGAGACGAACCGGGCCGAAGTCTTTGCCGACATCGGCGATTTTGTGGAACAGCACCTTCCCTGAGCGGCATTGCCGTGGCATCGGGATGGGTGTTCGGAAGATGAAAAAAGACACCTCATGGCGAGGTGTCTTTTTTCATAGGGTGATGGTGGGCCAGGCAGGACTTGAACCCGCGACCAAGCGGTTATGAGCCGCCAGCTCTGACCAGCTGAGCTACTGGCCCGCAGAGGCACCCGGCGAAAAAGCAGGGTGCAACAGATAGTATAGCAAAAAACTGCGAAAATGAAAAGCGTTTTCGGACAAAATTATTTTGTGCGGTGGGCCTGGAGCTTCTGCATCATAAAGGTGTCCAGCATTTCCTGCGGGAAAAGCGGCTCTTTGTAGCCGAAGGATTCCCGGATGAAGATGAGGGTCACGATGGTCTGACGGCCGGGGTCGAGGCGGAGGGTGTAGAGGGTATCCAGCGGCTGCTGGGTGGGCTGATGGAGCGTGAGGTGGAGCAGGAAGCCGCCGTCGTTCTCGCGGCGGCACTCGTAAGCGAACTCGTCGGTCTCGCTGTGGAGGTCGAGCCGGTCGAAGCACTCGTCCAGCGGCAGGTCGGTGCGGAACTCGCTCAGGCCGGCGGGGCCGTACTGGCTGCGGCGGGTGTTCTCGCGCCGGGTGAGCAGCACAACGATGACGCCCAGCGCCACCGCCAGCAGGATGATGGAAATGACAGCGTTCATGGAGCCCTCCTGAATGGTTTTTTGATCAGAGTTTTCCTTATTGTAACACAACCCGCAGGAAATTGTGTTATAATATTGGAAAAATTCTAAAATTTGCGGTCGCCCATGCCGTCTCATGGGCGGGGAGGCTCACAATGAAACTGAAATTCACCCACAAGACCTGGTACTTTTTCCTGCTGTGTGCAGCGGCAGCATCCATGCTGAACGGCTTTGCCGTGCTGGGCGGGATGGACTTCTCCTTCTTGGAGATGGCGGCATTTTGCATCACCGGCATCACCCTGCTGTTTCTGGCGGCGGAAAAAGGAAACCCGGCCAAAGACAAGCGCAATTACTTCGGCCTCTTCGTGGTGCTGATGCTCAGCTACATGGGCCGGGGCTGGGCGGCATACATCTGCTCGGCGCTGGTCTGGCCCGGCCTGCTGGGCTACGAATACCAGAAGGGCAGACCCATTCAGCGGCAGCTGCAGCTGGTGGGCGCGGCAGAGGTGCTCCATCTGCTCTTTGTTCTGCTGACGGTCTACGGCGGCATGGCAGGCCTGAGCTTCTGGGCGAACCTGCTCTGGGTGTTGCTGGCCTGCGCCCGCGGCTGGGCCGCACTGAGCCTGTATAAGATGCAGGAGGACGCATGAGCCCGCAGCGGCGCGCACCGCGCAGGAAGAAGATCGGCCGCCGACGGTTCCTGGCGGGGCTGGGCTGTGCCGCCGGAGCGTATTTTCTGTACCGTTCTGTCCGGAACGTAGAAAAAACAGACCCGCCCGCAGTGCTGCAGCCGGATGAGACGCCGAACCCGGCCCTGCCCTCCGGTGAGTGGCGGGCGGTCTGGGTGAGCTATCTGGAATGGGCGCGGATGGACTTTTCGTCCGAGGCAGCGTTCCGGGCGGACATCGCTGCGCTGATGGACAACTGCGCCGCTCTGGGGCTGAACACCGTCCTCGCGCAGGTGCGGCCCTTCGGGGATGCACTGTACGAGAGCAGCCTGTTTCCGTGGAGCCATCTCTGCACCGGTGCGCAGGGGCAGGCACCCGGCTTCGACCCGCTGGATGTGCTCATCACCGAGGCACACGCGCGGGGGCTTTCGCTGGAAGCCTGGATCAACCCATACCGGCTGAAAAGCTCTGCGGCCATGCCGCCCAGCATTGGGGAGACGAATCTGATGCACACCCATCCGGAGTGGTGCTGTACGGTGGGCGAGGGGGTCTACCTGAATCCAGCCATCCCGGAGGCCGCCGCGTATGTGGTGCAGGGGGTGGCCGAGCTTGTGGAGCGCTACGCCGTGGACGGCATCCACTTCGACGATTATTTTTATCCCACGACCGAAGCCTCCCTCGACGCGGCGCAGTTCGCGGCCAGCGGTGAGAAGGATCTGGCATCCTGGCGGCAGCAGAACGTGACGAGCCTGGTCAAGGCTGCGCACGATGCCGTGAAGGCAGCAGACCCGACCCTGCGGTTCGGCGTCAGTCCGCAGGGGAATCCGGAGAACGATCTTGCCACCCAGTACAGCGACATCTACACCTGGCTGACGGCCAGCGGGGCCGACGCCGTGGTGGATTACCTCTGCCCGCAGGTGTACTGGGGCTATGGATACCAGCTGCAATCGGGCAGCACCCGCTTTGCCTTTGAGAACATTGTGCCGGAGTGGCTGGGCATGGCCCGCGCCGGGGATGTGGCGCTGTATTTCGGGCTGGGGGCCTACCGCATCGGCGTGGGTGACGGCGGGGCCAACGCCGACAGCACGAGCCAGTGGGCCACCGGTTCCGCGCTGGCCCGGCAGACGGCCGATCTGCGCAGCCGGGGCGCGCAGGGCTGGGCGCTCTACCGGTACGATTCGCTCTTCGGCCCGGCCCGGAACGACCTTGCCGCCGCCGAATGCGCGGCCCTGACGGCACAGAATGGCAAAACGCGCTGAAGTGTCTTGTATGCAGGAAAAAAATGCGGTATACTATATCCGTATCATGCCTTGCAAAAGTACACTTTTCTGCGATTTTTGAGGATAAAAAACCATGAAGAAAACAAAACGGATCTTTGTCTTTGCGCTGGCGCTGCTTCTGGCTGCGCTGATGCTCACCGGCTGCAAAAGCACACTGACGTCCATCGCCCACAAGCTGACCGGCGCGTCGGACGAGGTACAGGAGGAGGACACCACCCAGTGGGCGGCCCCCAGCAGCGACCCGCTGATGATCGAGGGCATCGCCGACACCTCCGCCAAATACGCCACGGCTGTGGCCAACGGCTCGCTGAACATCGTCTTCAACGGCATCTGGAGCCGCCAGACCGACTATTTCACCGTGCCGAACGGGCTGCTCTCCGTCTACGGCTGCGGCACGGCGGAGGGCGTGCAGAAGTTCAAGATCTCGCTGTGGAAGAAGGTCGATGGCGGCGCACAGTATGTGGACAACACCACCTACTACTTCGTCACCGACGGCCAGAACTACCACTGCGACATCGGCGATCTGGACCCCAACGCCAGCTATCGGCTGACCATCTCCTATGATTCGAGCAAGTATTACCTCTACGGACTGCTCAAAGTGGAGGGGATCGGCGGATGAATACGCAGACTCGGCATTCCCTGATGCTGATGCTCTGCGCCCTGATCTGGGGCACGGCCTTTGTGGCCCAGAGCGCAGGCTCCGGCATGGGGGCCTATTCCTTTCTGGCCGGGCGGAGCTGGCTGGCCGTGCTGGTGCTCCTGCCCACCGTTTACGCCTTTGACGCCCTTCGCCGCCGCCGGGGCGAACCCACCGGCAGGCCGCAGACCGCTGCCGACCGCAAAACGCTGGGAACAGCGGGTTTTGTCTGCGGCACCTTTCTGTTTGCGGCCAGCGCGGCCCAGCAGATCGGCATTACGCTGAACCCTTCCACGGCCAAGGCCGCGTTCCTGACGGCGATGTACGTCGTGATGGTGCCGGTGTTCGGGCTGTTCGTGGGGCGGCGGGGCAGTGCCCGGCTCTGGCTGAGCATGGTCATCGCCGTGGGCGGGCTGTATCTGCTCTGCATGAAGAACGGCTTTGGCGGCATCGAATCCAGCGACTGGGTCCTGCTCAGCTGCGCCGTGCTCTTCAGCTTCCAGATCATGTCCATCGACCACTTTTCCCCGCTGGTGGACGGAGTCCGGCTGAGTCTGGTGCAGTTCGTTGTGGTGGCGGTGGAGAGCACCGTCGCCGCCTTCCTGTTTGAGACGCCCACCCTCGCCGAGTTCGGTACCAACTGGCTGCCCATCGTCTACTGCGGTGTGCTGTCCAGCGGCGTCGGCTATACGCTGCAGATTCTGGGGCAGAAAGAGCTGAACCCCGCCGTCGCGAGCCTCATCATGTGCCTGGAAAGCGTGTTCAGCGCTCTGGGCGGCTGGCTCATCCTGCACCAGAACCTCTCGGTGCGGGAGGCCTCCGGCTGTGTGCTCATCTTTGCAGCGGTGGTGCTGGCCCAGCTGCCGGTGGAGGAGTGGCGGAAATGCCGAAGCGCAAGCCGGAAGTGACCCTGCGCACGGCGGGCGGCATCCTCTACAAGGCCACCCGCCGGAAGGTGAAGAACCTGAACATCCGGGTGCATCCGGACGGCACCGTGGCCGTCAGCATCCCGTTCCGCTCCTCGTGGGAGGAGGCCGACCGCTTTGTGCTGCGGCATCGGGACTGGGTGCAGGAGGCGCAGAGGGATCTGGCCGACCGCGAGGCCCGCACCTACTGGCGGCCTCTGCCCGAAAAGGACGTGGCGCTGGCCCACTTTGCAGCCATGAGTGACAAGGTCTACCCGGCCTTTGCCGAGGTGCTGGGCGGGCAGAAGCCCATCCTGAAGGTGCGGAGCATGACGAGCCGCTGGGGCGTCTGCACACCGGGCAAGCGGCAGATCACGCTGGCATTGGAGCTTTACAACATGCCCGAAGCGGCACAGATCTATGTGGTAGTACATGAGTACTGCCACTTTCTTGTGCTGGATCACAGCCCGAAGTTCTGGGCGGAAGTGGAAAAGATCCTCCCGGACTGGAAGGCCCGGCGGGAGCTGCTGAAATAACCCTCGCAGTTTCGTATGAGTGGAGGGGAACGTATCAGAGAATCGCCCTGCGGGCTCCAGAACAAGCGGGTCCTGCGCACAGGGGCGGATAGTACAGGAGTTGAAAAACGTGGCAAACGAAAAAAGCTCCGGCGGCGACAAGTATTCCAAGCTGGCCGGAAATACCATCATTTTTGCGATCTCAAGTTTTTCGTCGAAGCTGTTGACCCTGCTGGTCCAGCCGTTTCTGACCTATGCCATGGCGGAGATCTCCGACCTTGGCCTTTCGAAGATCCTGAGCCAGTACGCCAACCTGCTCATCCCGTTCGTGTCGATGGGCATGTCCAACGCCATCATCCGGTTCGGGCTGGACAAGGGCAACAGTGAAAAGCAGGTGTTCACCAACGGTCTGCTGACCATCCTGGGCGGTTTCGGCATTCTGGTGCTCTGCTGGCCCATCGCGCAGTTTTTGCCCGATATGGCACAGTACGGCCTGCTCATTTACATCTATGTCCTCATGAGCTGCCTGCGCACCCTGTGTACCCAGTTCGTGCGCAGCCGCCAGTGGAACAAGCTGGTGGCCGTGGACGGTGTGCTCTGCACGGTGGCGACCATGGCGTTCTACGCGCTGTATCTGGTGGGGTTCCGCTGGGGTGCCAACGGCTACCTGCTGGCCATCATCAGCGGCGACCTGGTCAGTGTGCTCTTCCTCTGCCTGACCGGAAAGCTCTGGAACTTTGTGGAGCTGAAGGGCCTGAACAAAGACCTGTGGAAGCAGATGCTTCGCTTCTCGCTGCCCATGATCCCGGCCCAGATCAGCTTCTGGGTCATCAATGCGTCGGACCTGTTCTTCGTGCGTGAGATGTGCAACGGGCTGGACGGCCACAGCGGCGACGCCTGGAGCGGCCTGCTCTCCACCGGCTACTTCCTGCCCACCATCCTCACCACGCTGGGCCTCATCTTCTACGATGCCTGGCAGCTCTCCGCCGTGACGGAAGAGGACGGGCGCGCCCGGTTCTTCACCAAGATCTTCCGCACCTATTCCAGTGTGCTGTTCTGCTGCGCGGCAGGCATCATCTGGCTCTGCCGCCCGGTCATGCACATCATGAAGGCGAACTATTATTACGCCTGGCACTTCGTGCCCTTCCTGACGCTGGCGTCCACGTGCAGCTGCTACAACCAGTTTTTGAACAGCGTCTATGTCGTCAACAAGAAATCCAGCCACAGCCTGTGGACCATGCTCTCCGGTGCAGTGAGCAACTGCGTCATGAACTACTTCTTCATCAAGTGGTGGGGCCCCATCGGCGCGACGTATGCGTCCTTCCTGGGATTGGGTCTGGTGTTCACCCTCCGTGCGCTGGATGCCCATCACATGATCGGGATGTCCATCCATCCGGTGCGGGTGGCGGTCAACTTCGGCGCGTTGGCGGCGGAAGCCTTCGTTCTGCTGGCGGATGTCCCGCTCTACGGCCTGTGGACCGGACTCATCACGGCAGCGGTCATCCTGTACAACTTTGCAGGGGTCTGGGCCATGGCCCGCATGCTGCTGCCCAAGCTCTTCGGCCGCCGCGGCCGGGCGTTCGTGAACGCCGTGGACGGCTGGGCCGATCATCGCAAGTGACCGCTGGTAAAAAAGCATAAAACAAAGGCGTCTGCATTGACCGGGTGCAGACGCCTTTGTTCGTTTCAAGGGATGGTCAGTTCGAGCTTGCGGCCGCGATCTTCCGGGCCGGGAGCTTCCCCATGGCGGAGCTGTCCAGGCTGTGCTCCATGGAGGCACCATAGGCAGCCAGCGCATCCTGCAGCTCATCGCTCTTCATGTCGGCCAGGACCTGTGCGCGGACATCGTCCAGCGCTGCCCCGTCCAGCGGGTCGAGACGGACAGCCAGCATCATGGAGAGGGAGGAATACTGCACGGCGGCGGCCTGACCGAAGGACAGGCTGCGGATGGTGTCGGCAGAGCCTTCGGTGGAGAACGCCGAGTCGAGGGTGCTGCTGCTCAGCAGCTCGGTCTGCAGGGAGGCAGTGCCGTCGGTGGGGACGGTGGAGTCCAGCACGGCGTAAATGCCGCTCAGGGCCGCAGAGGATACCTCATGGAAGGCGGTGAACTGGCGGACCGCATCTGCCGGAGCGGAGGCGTTGTAGCTGTCCACAGCAGCCTGTGCCAGGCGGAGCATCGTGTCCTTCTGGTCGTCATCGGCGAAGGCATAAGTGCTGGAGTTGTAGAGCAGGATGCTGTAGTAGGCCAGCTTGTACATCTTGTTCTCCAGATGGCTGGTCAGGTCGGCGTCGGAAACCGGGGTCTCACCGTTGGTGCCGTACACGAGGTCGAGCAGGTCGGTGCTCTTGAGCAGGATGCGCTCGAAGCGCTGCAGCGTTTCCAGACCGATGCCGTTGGCCTTGTAGGTGTCGCCATACTGGTCCATCAGCTGGGAAGCGTAGCTGTCGGCCTGGGCCTCCTCGGCTTCGGTCAGCTGGCCGCCCAGCGCGTCGAAGCGGGTCTCGACGGCGGCGTACAGCTCCAGATTTTCCTGGGTCTTCTGGACGACATAGTCGCTGACGGCTGCGGTCTCGCCGGAGTCCGCGTCGGTGGTGATGGTCTCCTTCAGGAAGCTCTTGACGTTGGTGGGATCCTGGTCAGAGGAAGCGAGCTTTGCGGCGGACTGGTAGGCGTTGTACTGCGCCAGCAGATAGAGGCCGGAGGAGATCTCCACATTGCCGATGGAACCGACCGTATCCGGCGTGGACAGGACGCAGCCAGCCAGACCGAAGGCCAGTGCCGCCGCGCAGAGAAGGGCAAGAAGTTTGTGTTTCATAAAAGTGTACTCCTGATGTTTTGTGTTACGACCGCTCCGGCATCGCGGAGGGGTTTATTTTGTTCCTAAAATCTCGGCCATCGCCTTGAGGATGCTTTGCAGCAGGTCCAGCGGCTTTTCGTCGGGCTGCAAGGTGACGGAAAGATAGGGTTTGCTGCCGGCACCGGCGGTGACGCGGCCGTTGAAGGCCACGAGCAGGCCGCGGATCATCGGGACATCCAGCGTCTCCACCTGCAGGACGAGGGTGTCCTTTTTCTGGGTGACCTCATACACGCCCACGGCGGTAGCCTGCACCCGGACCAGCGAGACATTGACCAGGTCGCTGACCGAAGGCGGCGGGTCGCCGTAGCGGTCGATCAGTTCATCCAGCACGTCGGCAGCGTCTTCGGGGGTCTGGATGGCCGCGATGCGCTTGTAGGCTTCGATGCGGCCGGGGCCGTCGGCGATGTAGGATTCGGGGATGTAGGCATCCACCCGCAGGTCCACAAGGCACTCGCTCTTGTCGCGCTGGATGGGCTCGCCCTTGGCCTGTGCGATGGCCTGCCCCAGCATCTTCACATACAGGTCGTAGCCGACGGCCTCCATGTGGCCGTGCTGGCTGTGGCCCAGCAGACTGCCCGCGCCGCGGATCTGCAGATCGCGCATGGCGATGCGGAAGCCGGAGCCGAAGGCCGTGAACTCCCGGATGGCGGACAGCCGCTTCTGCGCGATGTCAGAGAGGGTCTTGTCCCGCCGGAAGGTGAAGTAGGCATAGGCTTTGCGGCCGCTGCGGCCCACGCGGCCCCGGATCTGGTACAGCTGGGCCAGACCCATCCGGTCGGCGTCCTCGATGATGAGGGTGTTGCAGTTGCGCACGTCGATGCCGGTCTCGATGAGGGTGGTGCAGACGAGGATGTCGATCTCGCCGTTGAGCAGATGCTGCCAGACGGGGTTCAGCTCCTCCTCGGTCATCTTGCCGTGGGCGATGCCGACGCGGGCACCGGGCACCATCTGGCTGACGTGGGCGGCGGTGGACTCGATGTTGTCCACCCGGTTGTGCAGGTAGTAGACCTGCCCGCCGCGCGCAAGCTCTTTCTTCATGGCTTCGGCCAGGATGACGTCGTTGTATTCGAGGACGAAGGTCTCCACGGGCTGGCGCTCAATGGGCGGCTGCTCGATGGTGGACAGGTCCCGGATGCCGCTCATGGCCATGTTCAGGGTACGGGGGATGGGGGTGGCCGACAGGGTCAGCATGTCCACCCCGATGAAGTTCTCCTTGAGCTTTTCCTTGTGCTTGACGCCGAACCGCTGCTCCTCGTCGATGATGACAAGGCCCAGGTCGTGGAAGCGGACGTCTTTGGACAGCAGGCGGTGGGTGCCCACCACGATGTCCACGCTGCCTGCCTGCAGGCCGCGCAGGGTCTCCTTCTGCTGTTTGGCGGTGCGGAAGCGGGAGAGCATCCCGACCTTGACCGGGAACGCCTCCATGCGGGAGAGGATCGTATTGTAGTGCTGCCAGGCCAGCAGGGTGGTGGGGGCCAGGATAGCGCACTGCTTGCCGCCCATGACGCACTTGAACGCGGCCCGCAGGGCCACTTCGGTCTTGCCGACGCCCACATCGCCGCAGAGCAGGCGGTCCATCGGGTAGCTGCGCTCCATGTCCTTTTTGATCTCGGAGGTGGCGTTGAGCTGGTCGTCGGTCTCATCGTACTCGAAGCGGGCCTCAAAATCGCTTTGCCAGTCGCCGTCCGGCGGGAAGGCATAGCCGGGGGCCTGCCGCCGCCGGGCATACAGCTCGATCAGCTCCTGCGCCATCTCCTCGGTGGCCTTTTTGACCTTGGCGCGGGTGCGCTGCCACTCGGTGCCGCCGAGCTTGGCCAGCTTGACCTTTTCCTCGTCGCCGGGGGCGGTGTAACGGCTCAGCAGGTCCAACTGGGTGACGGGCACATACAGCACATCCGAACCGGAATACTGGATCTTCAGATAATCCTTGATGGCACCCTGCACTTCCAGCCGCTGGATGCCCGCATACATGCCGATGCCGTGGCTCTGGTGGACCACATAGTCGCCGGGTTTGATGTCCGACAGGCTGGACAGGGCATTCTTGTTCTTTTTGCGTTTTTTGGCCTCGGCGGCTTCGTCCAGACCATGCCGCCGGGACGAGATGACCGCCATCCGGGCGAACGGGAAGGTGCACCCGGCGGTCAGGTGGCCGGGCAGCACCTGCACCAGCCCTTTGGCGGGGCGGACGTCCCGGCTCATGCTGACGGAGTAGCCCTTGTCGGCCAGATCGCGGGTCAGGGCCGCTACGCCCTTGGGCGTACCGGCAAAAAGGGTGACGGCATAGTCCTGGGCGATGAGCGGGTCGAGGTCCTCCCGCAGGGAGGCCAGGTCGCCGCCCCAGTTGGGAGCCGCAAAGGCCTCTGCGTTGATGAGGTCTTTCAGCTGGAACTCGTTCATCCCGCGCAGGAAGTTCTCACACAGCAGGGTGCTCTGCTTCTGCGCCGCGAAAACGAGGTCGTCCATGGTCTGGTACAGCACATCCAGGCCGGGGCAGAGCACACCCTCTTCGAGCAGGCCGGTCAGCTCTTCGCCGCGCCGGAACTCGGTGGCCTTCTGGGCGTCCCGAATGCCGCCCACCTCGTCCAGCACGAAGAGCGGAGAATCGAGGTGGTCCAGCAGGGTGGCCGGGGCGGGATACCGCAGGCCGTAGTATTTGTCCATGGCTTCGGGCATCAGGCCGGAGTCCAGCTGAGACAGGTCGGCCTCCATGGCCTTTTCCAGCGCCGTGCGGTGCTTGCCGCGCGCCTTTTTCTGGGCCGCGCGCAGGGCCTCGGCGGTGTCGGCGGTGCTGCCGAACAGCACTTCGCGGGCGGGGGAGAGATAGATCTTTTCCAGCGAGCCGTCCCGCCGCTGGGTCAGCAGGTCAAAGGAGGCCAGCGAGTCGATCTCGTCGTCCCAGTATTCGATGCGGGCGGGCTGGTGCATGTCGGGCGCATAGATGTCCACGATGTCGCCGCGCACACTGAACTGGCCGGGGCCATCCACCTGGCTGCGGCGGACATAGCCGGCGGAGAAGAGCCGCTCCACCAGCGCCTCCCGGTTGTAGACCATGCCGGGCTTGAGGGTGAGGGTGTTCTTCTGGAACTCTGCGCGGGGGACGGTGTATTGCAGCAGGGCCTCTGCCGGGACGCAGACGGCGTTCAGCCGCCCGCCGGCCAGTGCACCCAGCACCGACAGCCGCCGGTACTCGTACTCACGGCCGGCACCCTCCACCGGGCGGAGCATAAAGTCGCGGGGCGGGAAGACCGCCGCCGTCAGGCCCAGCGCCTTGAGGTCGTCGGCGAAGTGGGTGGCCTCGGCCTCGCCGGGCGTCACGATGCAGAGCACTCGGCCCAGGTCTTTTTGCAGGGCTGCGTACAGCAGGGCGCGGCCCGCCGGGGGCAGGCCGAACAGCGCCGCCGGGCCGGGCGTGGCAAGGCTCGCAGAAATCTTCTGGTACTCTGCCGTATGCTTCAGCAGGGATTCGTACATCGTGGACCTCCTCTCGTTTACAGCATCCGGTTACCCGTTGTAGCGGCTCTGTGCCAGCTCAAGCTTGCCGTCCATGATGAGCCTGGCGGCCGCTTCCAGATCGGGGTAGCGGTCGGTCATGGCCTTGACGTCGTTGGGCGGGAACTTGCCCAGAACCCAGTCGGCCAGATCGTAGTCGGGGCGGGGCTTGGCACCCACACCGATGCGGATGCGGGGAAAGTTCTCGCCGCCCAGCCGGGCGATGATGCTCTTCAGGCCGTTGTGGCCGCCTGCCGAGCCGGAGGGCCGGATGCGCAGCTTGCCGGGGGCCTGGGTGATGTCGTCGCACAGGACGATGACGTGGTCGGCCGGGATCTTGAAGAAGCCGGCCAGTGGGGCGATGGAGTCGCCCGAAAGGTTCATGTAGGTCAGGGGCTTGAGCAGCACGACCTTGTGGCCGTCCACCTCGCCCTGGCCCCACAGGCCCTGGAATTTGGTTTTGCTGACCGCGATGCCCCATTTGCCCGCCAGATGGTCCAGCGCGGCAAAACCGGCATTGTGGCGGGTGCCGTCGTACTTGGACTCCGGGTTGCCCAGACCGGCGATCAGCCAGATGTCATTTGCATTCATAGATGATTTGCCTTTTCCTGTTTTATTTTTGCTCTGAAAGCAAGTTCTTAGTATAACATACGTGCGCATAAAAAGATATACATTTTGAATCGAAAAGCTGCAAGGTGCGCAAAAAAGGCTGCGGGGAACTCCTTCCGTCATCGCCTGCGCGATGCCGCCTCCCTCTGGGAGGGAGGCTTTGGCCCCCTCTCCGAGGGGGCTGGCACGGCAGCGCCGTGCCTGGGGGAGTTCTTCGCAGCCCGATGAAGGTGTGCAGGAGCTTACTTGCCCTGCTCATCCTCCAGCTTCTTCTTTTTGGCGATGTAGGCTTCCATCTTGGGGGCGGCCCAGCCTTCGAGGTTGGTCTGGCGGTCACGTGCGATGCCGAGGGCCTGCGCGGGCACATCCTTGGTGATGGTGCTGCCTGCGGCGGTGTAGGCACCGTCGCCGACTTTGACCGGAGCCACGAGGTTGGTGTTGCAGCCGATGAAGCAGTAGTCACCGATCGTGGTGCGGAACTTGTCCTTGCCGTCGTAGTTGCAGGTGACGGTGCCGCAGCCGAAGTTGCAGCACTTGCCCACATCGCTGTCGCCGATGTAGGTCAGGTGGCTGACCGTGTTGCCGCGGGCGAAGTTGGAGTTCTTGGTCTCCACATAGGCGCCCAGATGGACGCCGTAGTCGGTGACGGTGTTCACCCGCACATGGGTGAAGGGGCCGATGTTGTTGTGGGGGCCCAGATGGGAGCCGTAGACCTGGCTGGCGTTGACGGTGGTGCCTTCGTCCACGGTGCTGTCTTCGATGAGGCTGTTCGGGCCGATGACACAGCCCGCGCCGATGACGGTCTTGCCGCGCAGGATGGTGCCGGACAGGATGGTGGCACCCGGCGCGATGACGACGCCCTCGTCGATCTCTACAGTGCGGCTCTCGATGTTCACGCCGTTGGCGATGTGGTACAGCAGGATATCCTCCCGCTTTGCCTCGGCGGCGGCCAGCCTGGCGCGGGCGGCCTCACGTGCAGGATTAGAGATGGATTCCATGAATGGTCCCTCCTTGGAACTGGATCGAAATTGGTTGGGGGAGAGGAGAAATTGCGGCAGATCCCCGGAGGGCTGTCCGCAACAAAACTCATTGGATAGAAAGATGTATCCAACAGACGGAAAAATGGCTCCATATAACAAAAACCTCTCGAAATCTTTCCCATTCTATATTACTCAAAAACTCAGTAAAATGCAAGGGATTGCACAAAAATTATCAAACAAATTCGGTGTTTTGCATGGTGGCAAGGAAGTGATTTTCTGGTATAATAATTGAGCATTCACATGACAATGTTCATCGTATCAGTAATTGTGAGCAAACGATGAGACCGCCGGGACATCTGGACCGGGGGCCACGATTGGGAGGTAAACAACGCATGAGCAAAAAGTATCTGTACTACTTCAGCGAGGGCAACGACGCCTTCGGTGGCGACAAAGTCACCATGAAGAACACGCTGGGCGGCAAGGGTGCCGGCCTGGCTGAGATGACCGCAGCCGGTATGCCGGTGCCGCAGGGCTTCACCATCACCACCGAGGCCTGCACCCAGTACTACGCCGACGGCCGCCAGATCAACGACGAGATCACCGCTGACATCTTCGAGCACGTCAAGGGCCTGGAGAAGATCACCGGCAAGACCTTTGGCGACAACACCAACCCCCTGCTGGTCTCCGTTCGCTCCGGCGCACGTCAGTCCATGCCCGGCATGATGGACACCATCCTGAACCTGGGCCTGAACGACGAGGCTGTTGAGGGCCTGGCCAAGAAGACCAACAACGCCCGCTTTGCATACGACTGCTACCGCCGCTTCGTGCAGATGTTCGCAGACGTCGTCATGATGGTCCCGAAGAGCCTGTTCGAAGTCGAGATCGATAAGATGAAGGAAGCCAAGGGCGTCAAGAACGACGTGGACCTGACGGCAGACGACCTGAAGGAACTGGTCGGCATCTTCAAGAAGATCTATGAGGAGAACGAGGGCAAGCCGTTCCCCCAGGATCCCCGCGATCAGCTGATCGAGGCTGTCAAGGCTGTCTTCCGCAGCTGGGACAACCCCCGTGCAAACGTGTACCGCAAGATGAACGAGATCCCCTATGAGTGGGGCACTGCGGTCAACGTGCAGCAGATGGCATTCGGCAACTCCGGCGACCGTTCCGGCACCGGCG